>Ga0172371_10001689_pt1 | contig 35120 bp, 25 predicted proteins | sample Lak12m_FD_114543 | JGI IMG/M metagenome (GOLD analysis project Ga0172371, IMG submission 114543) | Freshwater microbial communities from Kabuno Bay, South-Kivu, Congo - kab_022012_12m | ecosystem: Environmental > Aquatic > Freshwater > Lake | place: Democratic Republic of the Congo: South-Kivu... | reverse complement strand
GCCTGCCGGGCCGTGGCCGCGGCCGTGGGCCGTGAGATCTGACCCGGGGCGCGGCCCCGGCGCCCCCGCCCATCTCGTGCCTGTTCCCGAGCTCGACGAGCCCGATCCCTGCGGCCCGCAATCCTACGGCCCCGTGCCGCCCGACACCGTCGTCGCCATCGACGGCCCCGCCGGCTCCGGCAAGTCCACGACCGCCCGCGCCCTGGCCGACCGGCTCGGCCTGCTCTACGTGGATTCCGGCGCCATGTACCGCGCCCTGACCTGGGCCGCCGCCGCCGCCGGCGTCGACCCGGACGACGAGGCGTCCCTGCTGCGCCTGCTCGACGGCGCCGACCTGACCCTGCGCTCGAGCCGCGGGGAGACCGCCGTCTTCTGGGACGGGCGCGACATCTCCGCCGCGGTGCGCACCCCCGAGATCGAGGCCCGGGTCTCGGCCGTCTCGGCCCACGCCTCGGTGCGGGAGCGGATGGTCGCGCGCCAGCGCGCCATGGGCCGACGCCAGGGCGTGGTCATGGAGGGGCGCGACATCGGGACGGTGGTGTTCCCGCTGGCCTCGGCCAAGATCTACCTGGACGCCACCCTGGAAGCCCGCGCCGAGCGTCGTCTGCGGCAGCACCGCCGCCGCGGCCTGACGGTGGATCGGGGGGAGGTCCTGCGCGAGGTGGAGGCCCGCGACCGTCGCGACAGCGAGCGCGCCGCGAGCCCCCTGCGCATCCCGCCGGACGCGGTGGTCATCGACAACAGCGCGTTGTCGCTCGAGGACCAGCTCGAGGCCACCGAGGCCGCGGTGAGGCGCCTGCTGGCGTACCGGCGGCCGGCTGCCGCCGGCCGGGAGGGCGAGCTGTCCCTGCGCTACCGGATCGCCTTCGCCGTCTTCGGTTCCGTGGGCCGCTTCACCGGCCTGCGGGTCATCGGCCGCGAGCACGCGAACCTGCAAGGCTGCATCCTCGCGCCCAACCACGTCAGCAACTGGGACCCGCCCATCCTGGGCGCGGCCCTGTCCGGCAAGAACCACATCCGCTCGATCGCGAAGGAGGAACTCTTCCGGCTGCCGCCGTCGGCCCTGCTCTACCGGTTCCTCTATTCGATCCCCATCAAGCGCAACATCTACGACACCGCGGCTTTCGACCGCGCCGCGCAGGTCCTGGCCGATGGCCAGAATCTCCTGTTCTTCCCGGAGGGGATGCGACGCGTCTACGGCGAGCCCGGCCCGGTCCGCAACGGGCTGGGGCTGCTGATGCAGCGCACCGGGGCGCCGACCGTCCCGATCTTCCTGCGGGGCACGCTGGCCCCCCAGCCCGGGGGAGGCCCGCGGGCGCCCCTGGAGGTCTCCCTGGTCCCGCCCATCCGGCTGCACGCCCTGCCCGTCCTGGGACGGCGCCTGGAACCGCGGGCGCTCAGCCGCGAGATCGGCCGGCTCTTCGAAGCGATCTACCGCGAGATGCAGGAGCGGTCCGCCGAGCGCCACCCCTTCACCGACTGGGAGCGGGAGGCCACCGAGCGCGTCCGCGCCGCCATCCAGCGCAAGGAGGCCCGGACCTTCCGCAACCGGCGCCCCCTGTAGCCGCCCTGGCGGCCCGTCGCCGCCCTTGCCAAAATCGCCCCCGGCGTGTATATTCCGCGACATGCCCGGCTGATCGCCGGGTAAATCCGTCTTTTAGGAGGAACCACACAATGAGTCCCAACCCCAACTCGGGGGGTTCGTTTGCACGCCATTCGAACTCTTCCGGATCCGACCGTCCCCTGCCGTCCCGCAAGTGGCGCGAGGAGCAGGACGACGACTACCCGGCCGCCCGGGTCCCGGCCACGCCGAAGCTGACCACCGAATTCGACGCCTCGAGCATCGTCAACCGCGACTATGACGACGACGGCGACGCGGCCGGCTTCGACATGCTGGCGCTGCTCAACCAGTACGAGCAGACGCTGAACGAGATCCAGGAGGGGCAGATCCTCCAGGGCACCGTGGTCGAGGTGCGCGAGAACGAGGTCCTGCTCAACATCGGCTTCAAGAGCGAGGGCGTCATTCCGATCGAGGAATTCGGCACCACGCAGATCAAGGTCGGCGACACCTTCGACGTGTTCCTGGAGCACCTCGAGGACCAGGACGGCCTGGTCGTGCTGTCGAAGGAGCGGGCGGACTTCCTGAAGGTCTGGGACAAGATCAAGCAGGCGCACGAGAACGGCGAAGTCGTCAAGGGCGTCGTGGACCGCCGCATCAAGGGCGGCCTCGTGGTGAAGCTGTGGGACGTCGACACGTTCCTGCCCGGCTCCCAGGTGGCCCTGCGGCAGGTGCCGGATCTGGACCAGCTGATCGGCAAGGAGATCGACTGCCAGATCATCAAGAAGAACAAGCGGCGCCGCAACGTCGTGGTCAGCCGCCGCATCGTGCTCGAGCGCGAGCGCGAGGAGAAGAAGAAGAACCTGATGTCCGAGCTCGACAAGGACCAGGTCCGCAAGGGCATCGTGAAGAACATCACGGATTTCGGCGCCTTCGTGGACCTCGGCGGGATCGACGGGCTCCTGCACATCACCGACCTGTCCTGGGGCCGCGTCAAGCACCCCAGCGAGGTCGTCAATATCGGTGACGAGATCCAGGTCAAGATCCTGGACTTCGACCGCGACCGCGAGCGCATCTCCCTGGGCCTCAAGCAGCTGCAGAACTACCCGTGGGAGAACGTCGAGGCCAAGTACCCCGAGAAGGCCATCGTCCAGGGCAAGGTCGTCTCGATCACCAACTACGGCGCCTTCGTGGAGCTGGAAGAGGGCATCGAGGGCCTGATCCACATCAGCGAGATGTCCTGGACCCGGCACATCAAGCACCCGAGCAAGATCCTGTCCATCGGCGACGACGTCGAGGTCATGGTCCTGAAGATCGACAAGGGCAACGAGAAGATCTCCCTCGGCCTGAAGCAGACCGAGCAGGACCCCTGGCTGTCGCTCAACGAGCGCTACCCGGTGGGGACGATCATCGAGGGCCGCGTGCGCAACCTCACCGACTTCGGCGCCTTCGTCGAGGTCGAGGAGGGCATCGACGGCCTGGTCCACATCTCCGACATGTCGTGGACCAAGCGGGTCCGCCACCCGAAGGAGATCGTGCGCAAGGGCGACCTGGTCCAGGTGCAGATCCTGGACATCGACGCCGAGAAGCGCCGGATCAGCCTGGGCATCAAGCAGCTCCAGGACAACCCCTGGCCGACGCTCGCCGAGGACTACCCGGTGGGCCGCCAGGTCGAGGGCAAGGTCATCCGCATGCTGGACCACGGCATGGTGGTGGAGATCGGCAACGACATCGAGGGATTCGTTCCGGTCGGCCACCTGGCCATCCCGAAGCTGGACAAGCCGCAGTTCTTCTTCCACGAGGAGGAGGCGCTGCCGATGCACGTCATCAAGATGGACGCCGAGAACCGGCGCATCGTCCTGTCGGTGGCCGAGTTCTACAAGGACCAGCCGCGCGACACCCTCGAGGCCTACATCGCGGCACACCCGCGTCGTGACGACGTTGTGGAGACCGAGATCGACCCCGAGGGCGCCGACGAGTACGCCGACGCCGCCGTGGACATCCCGGCGTCGCCGATCGGCGACCTCGACGGGGTGGGCGGGGACGCCTAGCCGGCCCCGCAACGGACCGGTCGGGGCATGCGATGGGGGTGGCGCCTAGCCACCCCCTTCTCCCATCCGGCCGCGCGCCGGACCCGATGCAAGGAGCGACGCAGTCATGGACGGCCGGGACCGACCGCAACGGCGCGTGCGCGTGGCGTTCCACACGCTCGGCTGCCGGCTCAATCGCTACGACACCGAGACCATGATGGCCGGCCTCGGCGACGGCGCGGCCCGCGGCCTCGCGTGCGAGATCGTCGATTGGGACGGGCCCGCCGACGTCTACGTCCTGAACAGCTGCACCGTCACCGCGCGCGCCGACCGGAAGGCCCGCCAGACCCTCCGCGAGGCGCGACGGCGCAACCCCGCGGCGAAGGTCGTCGTCACCGGCTGCTACGCCCAGGCCCAGCCGGCGGCCCTGTCCGCGCTCGCGGGCGTCGACGGCGTGTTCGGCACCGGCGAACGCGACGCCATCGCGGACTGGCTGCCCCGGCTGCTGGCCGCCGACGGCCCGCTGGTCGAAGTCGGCGCGCCGGAAGGGTCCGCGGGACCGCCACGAGCGGCGCACGCGAGACCGCTCGTCGCCGAACGCACCCGCGCCCAGGTCAAGATCCAGGACGGCTGCGACCTGCGCTGCGCCTACTGCCTGGTCTGGCGCGCGCGGGGCCGTTCCCGTTCCCGCGCCCCGGACGCGATCGCGCGGGAGATCGCCGCCCTGCGGGAGCGCGGCGCCCCCGAGGTCGTGCTCTCGGGCGTCCACCTCGGCGCCTTCGGCCGCGACCTCGCGCCCCGGACCTGCCTGACCGACCTGCTGGCGTCGTTCCTGGAGCGGTTCCCCGACCTGAAGGTGCGCCTGGGCAGCCTGCATCCCGACGAGCTGGGGGCGCCGCTGCTGGACCTCTTTGCCGACCGCCCCAACCTGCAGCCTTACCTGCACCTGTCCCTGCAGAGCGGCGCCGACGCCGTGCTGCGGCGGATGCGACGCCCCTACGCCGCCGCCGCCGTCGTCGGCGCGATCGGGGCCGCGGTGGCCGCGCGTCCCGGAATCGGCCTCGGCGCCGACGTGATCGCCGGTTTCCCGGGCGAGACCGACGCGGAGTTCCAGGCGACGCTCGACCTGGTCGCCGCGGCGCCCCTGGCCTACCTGCACGTCTTCCCGTTCTCGTCCCGGCCCGGGACGCCCGCCGCCGCGATGACGCCGCTGCCGGCGGCGGTGGTGCGCGAGCGCGCCGCCCGCCTGACGGAGGTCGGCCGCGATCTGCAGCGACGCTTCGAGGACGAGCTGGTCGGCACCTGGCAGGAGGCGATCGTGGAGTCCCCCCGTCGCGCGGACGGCTGGCTGCCGGCCACGACCGGCAATTTCGCCACGGTCCTGGTGCCGGGCGATCGGGAGCCCGGCGACCGCATCCTGGTGCGCCCGGAGGGTCGGCGCGGGGATCTGCTCTACGCCACGGCGGTCCGGAGCGATGCGGCGGCAGCCGTCGCGGGAAGGGGAGTCCGATGACCGACGAGCGGGCCGGCGTCCGGGTCCACATCGAGACCTACGGCTGCCAGATGAACGCCTACGACACCTCGGCCATCCACGGCATCCTGGCCGCCCGCGGCTACGGCCGCGCCGATTCGCCCCTGGAGGCCGACGTCGTCCTGCTCAACACCTGTTCGGTGCGCGACCTGGCCGAGCACAAGATCCTCAGCCGCATCGGCGAGCTGCGCAGCCTGCGCCGGCGCGGCCTGGCCGGCGCGGACATCATCGGCGTCTGCGGCTGCATGGCCGAGCGCCTCCGGGACGGCCTCGTCGCCGGCGGCCGCGGCCCCGACCTCGTGGCCGGCGTCGACCAGTACGACAAGCTGCCCGACCTGCTGGACGCGATCCTGCGCGGGGGTTCCGCCCCGGCGCCGGTGGCGGTCGGGCACCGCGACGACGTCCACTACGTCGCGCCCCCGGAGGCCTACCCGACCAACAACTCCCACCTGGTGACGATCCACAAGGGCTGCGACTACCGCTGCACCTACTGCATCGTGCCGGAGACCCGCGGCCCCCAGCGCGAGAAGGCCCCCCTGCTGATCGAGGCGGAGATCCGCCGGATCGTCGAGCGGGGCGGCCGCGAGGTCACCCTGCTGGGCCAGAACGTCACGGCCTACCGCAGCGGGGACCTGGACTTCGCCGGGCTGCTGCGCCGCCTCGAGACGATCGACGGCCTGGAGCGGATCCGCTTCCTGACCGGCCACCCCTGCGACATGACCGACGACCTGATCCGCACCATCGCCGAGCTGGGCAAGACCTGCCCCTGGCTCCACGTGCCGGCCCAGAGCGGCAGCGACGCCGTCCTGCGCCGGATGAAGCGCCTGTACACCCGGGAGCGGTACCTGGCCATGATCGCCGCGGCCCGGCGCTGGATCCCCGACGTGACCTTCAGCGGCGACATCATCGTGGGCTTCCCCGGAGAAACCGACGCGGACTTCCGACGGACGCTTGAGTTGGTGGAGGAGGTCCGCTACGATCTGCTCTTCAGCTTCAAGTACTCCGAGCGGCCGGGCACGTCCGCAGCCAAGCTCCCCGACGACGTGCCGCCCGAAGTGAAGAAAGAGCGTCTGGCCGAACTGATGGCGGTCCAGGACGCGATCTGGGATGATCTGGCCGCGGCCCAGACGGGCGCCGTCTGGGAGGTCGCGGTGGAGGCGGAGGCGCGCCGTCCCGCCGGCAGCTGGCGGGCGCGGACCCCGAACAACCGCAAGGTGCTTCTGCACGGCGGCGACCACCGGCCCGGCGACCTGGTCCGGGTCCGGGTGACCGGCTGCGAGGCGTCGACGTTCGAGGCGGAACCCATCAACTGACGAGGTGTGGCCGTGTGGATCTTCAAGGGGATCATCATCCTGCTGGCCGTGATCACGCTGGCCGTCTTCTTCGCGCAGAACAGCTCCCAGAGCGTGGACCTGCGCCTGCTGCACTGGCAGTGGCTGCAGATCCCGCTGTACATGGTGCTGGTCGGCTCCTTCCTGGCCGGTATCCTGGTCAGCCTGGTCGTCGGCGGCGTGCGCGAGCTGGGCCTGCGCGCCCGCATGCACCGCCTCGGCCGCGAGCTGAAGAACCGAGACCGGGAGATCGCCGAGCTGCGCACGATGCCCCTGCAGGACATGGATCTGTTCAAGGAGGAGGACTGACATGGGCAACGCCGAACCCATGCTGCTGGGCCTCGCGCTGCTGGCCCTGGTGGCCGCGGCGCTCGGCTTGATCTGGCGCGGTCGCCGCGCCAAGCCCGAGCAGGAGGACAGCTACACGCGCGGGCTCGAGCTGTGGCTGGCCGGGGACCTGCCGGCGGCCACCGAGGCCCTGCGCGACGCCATCGCGCGCGACCCCGACGCGGTCGATCCCTACCTGCAGCTCGGCAACCTGCTGCGCAAGCGCGGCGAGGCCCAGCGGGCCATGGCCCTGCACCGCGGCCTCGCGGCGCGCCCCGCCCTGACGCCGCAGAAGCGGATCTCGGTCACCCTCGCCCTGGTCGAGGACCTGCTCGTCCTGAAGCGCTGGCAGGAGGCCGGCGAGCTCCTGGACGAGCTGCAGCGCCACAACCTGACGTCGGCGCGCTACTGGTCGGCCCGCTTCCGCCAGGCCCTGGGCCGGGGCGACGAGTCGACCGCCGCCCGCACCCTGCGCGAAGCCGCCCGCCGCGCCGCGCCGAACGAGCGCCAGATGTTCCGGGACCAGCACGAGTCCTTCCAACTGGACCGGGGCGTGCGCGCCGCCCTGCGCGGCGATTTCAGCGACGCCCGCCGCTACGCCCGCAACGTCGTCGACGGCAGCCCCCGCGCCGCGGCGTCGATGTTCGTCCAGGCCCTCTCGCGCCTGGGCGGGGAGGAGCACGAACGCGCGGCCGAGGTCGCCACCGAGGGGCTGCTGAAGGCGCCCGAGCTGGTGCACCTGTTCCTGCCGGTGCTGCAGCGCTCCCTGCTGGCCACCGGGCAGTACAGCCGCGTCGTCCCCATCCTGGAGTCGGCCTGCCGCAACCCGGCCGCGCCGCCGGAGCTGTGGATCGCCTTGGCGCAGCTGCACGAGAAGATGGGCGACCGCGAGATGGCCGTGCAGGTCTTCGAGGAGAAGGCGGGGGACCCCCGCCTGACGCCGGCCGTCGCCTCGCCGTTGCTGCGCGTCCTGGTGAACGACCTCCCGGACAGCGATTTCACCCGCATCTGGAACGCGCTGGCCAAGCCCGAGGCGGCCTCGGCCTGGGCCTGCCGCAGCTGCGGCGCGGTCCACGACGGCATGCGCTGGTACTGCCCCGAGTGCGGCGCCTTCGACTCCGTGGGTCCGGCCGCGCCCCGGCCCGCCGAGCCGTCCCGGCCGCAGCCGCGCTCACCCCGCCTGCTGATCGAGGCCCCGGAGGCGGCGGCGCCATGAACCGGTCCGCCGGCGCGTTGCTGCTGCTGCTCGCGGCGGTCCCGCTCGCCCGGGCCGAGGATTGGACGTCCGTGGAACGCGCCTTCCGCGAAGGCGACTACGAATCGGCGCGCAGCCTGGCCGGCACGCTGGCCGCGGGCGCCCCGCGCTCCGTCGACGGCATGCTCTGGAATTACCGGCTCGCCACCGACCCGGTGCAGGCGGCCATGCTGCGGGAGAAGCTGCTGGCCAGGGACGACCTGGACCCGCCGCTGCAGCGCGCCCTGCGGCTGGACGCCGCCTGGACCTCCTACGCCCAGGGCGAACCAGGGCAGGGCTTCGCGTACCTCCCGCCGAAGGACCCCGGCGCCAAGCGTCCCCAGCCGTCGTCGCGGTTGCTCGCGGGTCTGCTGCACCGCGCCGCGAACGACGAAGCGATGGTCGAGTCCGTCTTCGCCGAGGCGCCGGACGACGACCCCGACCTCCCCTGGATCCTGCTGCTGCGCGGGCGCAAGGCGGCCGCCTTCGGCGATCCGGGCCTGGCCCGCCGCTGCCTCGACGCCGAGCCGGAGGGACGCGACCAGCCGACCGCCGCCGACCTGCTGGCCGCCCGCTGGCAGCTCGAGCGCGACCAGGACTCCCGACTCGCCGACCGGATCGTCCAGGAGCTGGAGCGCGCGTACCCGCGCTCGCCGGCGCTCGACCTCGTGCGCGGGCTGCAGCGGCAGCGGCTCGAGCTGGCGCTGATGGACGCGGCGGCCTCCAGCCCGGCGCCGCCCGCCCCGGCGGCGCCGGCGACCGACGACACGCCCACCGCCCGCTTCGTCCTGCAGCTCGGCGCCTTCGGCGACCGCGGCCGCGCCTTGGGCTTCGTGGAACGCTGGCGCTCCTCGGTGCCCGGCCTGCACGTGGTGCAGTCGCACGACGCCCGCGGCCAGCTCCTGCACAAGGTGCGCGCCGAGTCCTACGCCGACCAGGCGGAAGCCGCCGCGCGCGCCGCCGAACTGAGCGCGGAGCTCGGCCTGCCGGCCATCGTGGTCGACACCGCGGAGTCGCCGTGACCGGGAAGGCCGTTCCCGCCGGTACGTCGACGAAGCTGACGCCCATGCTGGCGCAGTACCTGGAGATCAAGGCCGCCCACCCGGGCGCCCTGCTGCTCTTCCGCATGGGCGACTTCTTCGAGACGTTCTTCGACGACGCCAAGCTCCTGGCCGACGTCTGCAGCGTCACCCTCACGACCCGCGACCGCAACAGCGACCACCCGGTGCCCCTGGCCGGCGTGCCGCACCACGCCCTGGACGTCTACCTGTCGCGCCTGCTGGCCGCCGGCCTCACGGTCGCGATCTGCGAGCAGACCGAGGACCCCGCCAAGGCCAAGGGCCTGGTGAAGCGAGAGGTCGTCGAGGTGATCAGCCCGGGCACCGCCACGGCGCCCGAGCTGCTGCCGGGATCCGGCGGCATGGTCTGCCTGGCCTACCACCGGGGCGCCGCCGGCGAGTCCGGCTGGGCGACCCTGGACGCCTCCACGGGCGAGTTCCGCTGCGGGCAGGAGGACGTCACCCTCCCGTCGCTCTGCGAGCGCTGCGCCGCGCGGGAGGTGATCGTCGCCGAGACCGTCGAGGCCGAGGAGTTCCGCCGCTGGCGCGCCGGCCTGCCCGAGACCGTCCTGAGCGCCGTCAGCGCCGCCTGGTTCCACCCGGCGCTCGCCGCCGACACCCTGCGCGACCATTTCGGCGTGCGCGACCTGGACGCCTTCGGCCTGTCGGACGAGCGGACGTCCCTGGCCGTCAGCGCCGCGGGCGCGCTGCTGCGCTACCTGACCTCGCTCAACCTGAAACGCCCCGTGCAGGTCGTCACCCTGCAGTTCGCGTCGCGCGGCGACCGCATGCTGCTGGACGAGGAGACGCTGCGCAACCTGGAGGTCTTCCGCAACCTGCGCGGCGAACGCGGGGAGGGGACACTCGTCCACCACCTCGACCGCACCGTGACCCCGGCCGGCCGCCGCCTGCTCGAACGGCGGCTGGCCGAGCCCCTGACCGATCTGGCGACGCTCGCCGACTGGCACCGCGGCGTCGCGGGCGCCCTGGATGACCGCGACTGGCGCGAGGACGTGCGGCGGCGGCTGCGGGGCGTGGGCGACCTCGACCGCGGGGCCGTGCGCGCGGCAGCGGGCCGCATCGGACCGGCCGCGTTGCGCCAGCTGGGCGAATCCCTGCATGCGGCGGGGGAGGCTGTGGCCGCGGTCGGAGGCGACGGCCACGAGGCCCACCCGGCCGCCGCGTGGGTGCGGGGAACGCCCGATCTGTCTCCCGTGGCGGAGCGCCTGCTCGCGACGCTTGCCGAACAGCCGCCGGCGGCGATGAAACCCGGCGAGGTCGTCCGCCCCGGCGTCTCGGCGGAGCTCGACGCCGCCGCCGCGGTCGCCAGCGACACGCGCGGCTTCCTGGCGGCGCTGCAGGCCCGCGAACGCGAGCGCTCCGGCATCCCGACGCTGAAGATCGGCTACAACCGCGTCTTCGGTTACTACTACGAGGTCTCCAACAAGCACCTCGACCGTGTCCCGCCCGAGTTCTCCCAGAAGCAGACGCTCGTCAACGCCGCGCGCTTCCGCACCGACGAGCTGTCGGCCGCCGAGCAGACCATCCTGGACGCCGAGGAGCGCATGGCCTGGCTCGAAGGCGAGATCTTCGCCTCCCTGCTCGCCGACGTCTCGGCGGCCCTGGAACCGATCCGCGTGCTGTCCGCGCGGACGGCCGAGATCGACCTGCTGTTCGCGTTCGCGGAGCTGGCCGAGCGGCACCGGTACGTGCGGCCGATCTGCGACGACACGCTGGTGCTGGACATCGCCGAGGGCCGGCACCCCGTCGTCGAGCAGCTGCTGGACGGCGACTTCATCCCCAACGACGCGCTGCTGGACGGCGACACGCGCCAGGTGCTGCTGCTGACCGGCCCCAACATGGGCGGCAAGAGCACCTACCTGCGGCAGGTCGCGCTGCTGGTGCTGATGGCGCAGGCGGGAGGCTTCGTGCCGGCCGCGCGGGCCCGCATCGGCGTCGCCGACCGGATCTTCACGCGGGTCGGCGCCGGCGACAACGTGGCCCGCGGCCAGTCGACCTTCTACGCCGAGATGAGCGAGACGGCGCGCATCCTGCACCAGATGTCCCGCCGCAGCCTGGTCGTCCTGGACGAGGTGGGGCGCGGCACCTCCACCTACGACGGCCTGTCGCTGGCCTGGGCCATCACCGAGTTCCTCCACCACGACGACGGCCCCCGCCCGCGCACGATCTTCGCCACCCACTACCACGAGCTGACCGGCCTGGAGCAGACGTTGCCGCGGCTGGTCAACCTGAGGCTCGAGGTGAGGGAGTGGCAGGGGAGCATCATCTTCCTGCACGCCGTCAAGCCCGGGTGCAGCGACAAGAGCTACGGCATCCACGTCGCCCGCCTCGCCGGCGTGCCCGAGCCGGTGCTGCGCCGCGCCGAGGAGCTGCTGGCGCTGTTCAGCAGCGAGGACGCGCGCACCCTGGCGCCCGAACGCCTCCCGGGCGCGCCCGGCTTCTCCCTCGCGGCCGACCGCCCGCTCGCGGCCGCGCGGCAGCTCTCGCTGTTCTCCGACGGCGAGCGCGATGCGCTGGACGCCTTGCGCGACCTGGACCTCGAGGGGATCAGCCCCATGGACGCCTTCCTCTGGCTCGCCCGCATCAAGAAGCAGCTCTGAGCCGTTTTTCTTCAGCGGCGCCGACCGGCGCCGATATATAATCCGATTTCGCCACTCCAACCGGACGGCCCGACATGTGGAACGTCGCTTTTTTCATGCCGTTGGAGCGGGACGTGCCGTTGCTCGCCGAGGCCGCCCGCCGCGACGACGTGCGCCTGCTGGGGGTGGTCGCTCCGGACCGCGCCTCGCCGGCGGCCGCCCTGGCCGAAGTGATGGGCCTGACCGTCTGGTCCGACCTCGACGAAGCCCCGTTCCCGCGCGACACCCTGATGGTGGGAGCGGCGGACGCCGACCCGACGACGCTGCGGACCGCGGCGGCCGCGCGCGGCTGGCGGCATCTGGAGGTCGAGGACTTCCGGGACCTGCTGCACCCCGCCCCTACGGCGCCGCTCCCGGTCGTCGACTTGACGGCCGCGACGACTCCCGCGCCGCGGGTCGCCGCCGAGACGCTCGCCCGCTCGCTGGACCGCGACCTCGCGGACCTCGCCGGAGGGGCCCGGGACCTGCCGGGGATTTTGGCGGCCTGGAGCTCGACCCTGGCCCTGCGCCTCGACGCTCGCCACGCCGCGCTGGCGCTGCTGCGCGAGGACGGTTCCCTGCTGCTGGCCGAAGGCACCCCGGCCGGAGAGACCCGGCTCGAGGACGCGGACGCGGGCGCGTCGCCATGGCGCGAGGTCTTCGCCACCGCCCGACCGCTGGTGGCGATCGAGCAGGTGGCCGCTGACGGCCTGCACCTGACCGTCTGGCCGCTGGTGGCCCTGGACGGCGACCAGCCGGCGCCGGTCCCGCGCGCGGCGCTGGCCGTCGGGCACCTGGGCGCGGCGGCGGCCGCCCGTTTCCAGGCGCTGGGGGAGGTGCTGGCGCCGGTGCTGGGCCTGCGCTGCGAACTGCTGCGCCGCCAGGTCGAACACGAGGCCCTGGCCGCCCGCTTCCACGACGTGACGGCGACGGCGATGGCGCTGTCGAACACGAAGGGCGATGCGGCGTCCGCGCTGTCCGCCGCCCTGCAGCACTGCTGCGGCGCCCTCGCGGCCGAGCCCCGACCAGGCGGCGCCGACCCCGTCTACGGCGGGATCGCGGCGGGGGAGTGGCTGGCCTTCGCGACGCCCGAACGGCAGCCGCGCCTGATCCTGCGCGACGGGGACATCTGCTGGGATCTGCTGGGCAAGCAGCGGCGCCACCCCTGGGACGCCGCCCACTTCACCGGCGACGACGCCGCCGCGGCCGGGCTGCTGCTGGCTGCGGTGCGGCGCCGACCGGCCGCGCCGGCCGTCGCCGTCTCCGTTCCGGTCGCCGCGGACCCGGCCCCGCCCGCACCCGAGGCGGAACTGCCGGATCTCCCGCCCGGCGCCGCCGCCGTGCCCGAATCCCTCCTGGACCTGCTCGCCCGGGAGATGGACCGCGCCGACCGCTATCACGGCGCCTTCTCCGTGTCCGCCTTCCGGGCGCCGACGCTGCTGGGTCCCCACCTGAGCGGCCTCGCCGCCCGGCTGCGCTCCTCCGACCGCGTCTTCTGCCACGACCCCGGCACGCTGCTGGTCTTCGCGCCCGACGAGAACCAGGCCGTCGCCCAGCTCGAGCAGCGCGTGCGCGAGGCCCTGCCCGACCTGGCCGGCGTGGTGGGCCTGCGCGTGAAGACGGGTCGGGCGCTCTACCCCGGACGCTTCACCTCGCCCGTCGAACTGGTCGCGGCCGCCCTGGCCGGGCTCGACACCGACGCTCACGGCGATTGACGCTGCGGCGCCCCTCCCGTTATCTTGTCCTGCCGCCCGCCCCGCGAGGCCCGCAACCCGACAGGACGCCATGGCCGCCATGCAGCGCAAGCCCATCCGCGTGCTCGACAGCGCGTCGGTCGACCGCATCGCCGCCGGCGAGGTGATCGAGCGCCCGGCCTCGGTGGTCAAGGAGCTCGTCGAGAACGCGCTGGACGCGGGCGCGCGCATCGTCCGGATCAACGTGGAGGACGGGGGCCTGGCCTCCATCAGCGTCGACGACGACGGGGCCGGCATCCCGTACCGCGAGCTGCCCCTGGTCTGCGAGCGCCACGCCACGAGCAAGATCGTCTCCTCGGCGGACATCGTGCAGGTCGCCTCCTTCGGCTTCCGCGGCGAAGCCATGGCCAGCATCGCCTCGGTCAGTCGCACGACCGTCCTGTCCCGCACCGAGGACGAGGACGTCGGCGGCATGATCCGCCTCGTCGGCGGCACGATCGAGCGCCGCGAACCCGCGCCGCGCAACCGCGGCACCACGATCACGGTCGAGGACCTGTTCTACAACACGCCCGCCCGGCGCAAGTACCTCAAGCTGCCCCAGGCCGAGAAGCGCGCCGTTCTGCAGACGGTGCAGTCGCTGGCCCTGGCCTATCCCGAGGTGCGCTGGCGGCTCACGGCCGACGGCGTCGTGCTGCTGGACCTGCTGCCGGCCGACTCGCTGCCGGCCCGCGCCAGGGAGATCCTGGGGCCGGCCTGCCTCGAGCACATGGCCCGCTTCGAGGCGGAAGAGGGGGGCGTCGTCGTCGGCGGCCTCGCCTCGCGCCCCACCTGGACGCGGCCCACGCGCGCCGACCAGTACGTCTTCGTCAACCGGCGGCCCGTGGAGAGCGCGCCGCTGTTCCAGGCCATCCGCGTGGCCTTCAAGGACGTGCTCCCGCCGGGCCGCTTCCCGTCGGTGCTGCTGTTCCTGCAGGTGCCCCCCGGCGACGTCGACGTCAACGTCCACCCGGCCAAGACCGAGGTGCGCCTGATGCTCGAGCGCCACATCTTCGGGATGGTGGTGCACGCGCTGCGCGAGGCGCTGGACCTGCGGGCCGACCCCACGTTCCGACCCGTCGCGGGCGACGAGCTGCCGGCCCCGGGCGCGGCGCGCGGCCCCCTGCAGAGCATCGCCGAGGCGCAGGAGGACTACCTGCGCCGGCACTTCTCCGGCTCGGGATCCACCGCGCCCGCCGCGGCCGGGCAGCCCGGCCTGTTCGACGACTCGCTCCGGACGCCCGCGCACGGCGAGGCGGCGCCCCCCGCCCAGGCGGAGGAGGAGGACGCCGCGGTCGCGCCGCGGCAGGCCCCCTTTTGGCAGCTGCACCGCACGTACGTCTGCACCCAGACCAAGGGCGGGCTGCTGCTCATCGACCAGCACAACAGCCACGAGCGCATCCTCTACAACGAGGCCCAGAAGGCCCTGGCCGCCGGCCAGCTGCGCGTACCCGTCCAGCAGCTGCTCTTCCCCGTCACGCTGGATCTGACGCCGCTCCAGCTGCAGAGCTTCCAGTCGGCGAGCGCCGACCTGGAGAAGCTCGGCTTCCTCATCCAGCCCTTCGGCGGCCGCTCGGTCCTCGTGCAGGGCATCCCGTCCTCGCTCAAGAACTGGAACGAGGGGCAGCTCCTGCTGGACATCCTGGACGACCTCGCCGGGGCTTCCCGCACCGGGCACGCGGCGCACGACGACCTGCTGGCCAGCTTCGCCTGCCACGGCGCGGTGCGCGCCGGCGCGCTGCTGACGATCCCGGAGATGCAGAACCTGCTGGACCTTCTGTTCGCCACCGACACGCCGCTGAGCTGCCCCCACGGCCGCCCCACGATGATCCAGTTCCCGATCGAGGAACTCGAAAAGCGCTTCGGGAGACGCTGAGGTGGGCGCGGGAGCGGCCCGCGGCGTCTGCCCGGTGATCGCCGGACCGACCGCCGTCGGCAAGACCGCCCTGGTGGTCGAGCTGGCCGCCCGCTTCCCGATCGAGATCGTCTCGCTCGACAGCCGCCAGATCTACCACGGCCTGCGGCTCGGCACCGCCCAGCCCGGCGCCGCCGAACTCGCCGCCTGCCCGCACCACCTCGTGGATTTCCTGCCGCCGCAGGAGCGCTACTCCGCCCGCCGCTTCCGCGACGATTTCCAGCGCGTCGCGTCGGGGATCCGCGCGCGCGGCCGCTGCCCGGTGCTGGTGGGCGGGGCGGGGCTCTACCTGACCGCGGTGCGCGACGGGCTGTTCGATCTGCCGGCCGACCCCGCCGCCCTGGCCGCGGTCCGTCGGGAGCTGGACGCGCTGCCCGACGACGAGATCCGCGACCGCCTGCGCGCCGAGGACTCCGCGAGCTGGGAGCGCATCCACGCCTGCGACCGCTACCGCAGCCAGCGCGCCCTGGAGATCCGCCGGTTGGCGGGGGAGCCCATGAGCGGGCTGATGGCCGCCCGCCGGCCCGATCCCGCGCTGGGCTGGGAGTACCCGCTCGTCGTGCTCGACCGCCACCGCGAGGACCTGCGCGCACGCATCGCCGCGCGCTTGCAGGAGATGCTGGACGCGGGCTGGCTCGCGGAGACGGCCGCGCTGCTGGCGCGGCACGCGCGGGACTGCCCGGGCCTGCGCACGCTGGGCTACCGGGAGCTGACGGCGCACCTGGCGGGGGAGACGGACCTGCCGACCGCCCTGGCGCAGATTTCCCTGCGGACCGGCCAGTACGCCAAACGGCAACAGACCTGGTTCCGGGCCCAGCCGCAGCTGTGCCGCGGCGCCCCTGATGACCAGGGCCTGCGGGAAGCCCTGATGCGGCTGCTGGAGCGGTCGTGCGCGACGAGCTGACACGCGCCGCAGCACGCTTGACAGCGGCCGTGAAGCCGGGCTATCTTGCCCTTCCTGGAGCGGGCTTAGCTCAGTTGGTAGAGCATCAGCTTCCCAAGCTGAGGGTCGCGGGTCCGAGTCCCGTAGCCCGCTCCAACCAGATCGGCGAAGAACGGGTTGCGGCGACGCGACCCGTTTTCCTATCCTGCCTTGGCGAACTGGCCACCACCCGAGCCGGACGGACGCCATGATCCAGCTGATCCAGCCCTTCCCCTCGCCCCTGGACCGCGCCCACGCCTGGCGCGAGGGCGACACCGTGACCGCGGTCGACGGCCAGCCCGTCGAGGACATGCTCGACCTCTACTACTACATGCCCCACGGCGAGAAGATGACCCTGACCATCGCCAGCCGCGACGGCGCCGTCAACAGCGTGGCCTTCGAGCCCTACGCGCTGGACAAAGTCATGAGCTGCTTCGCGGCCATGGAGTTCAAGACCTGCGCCTGCGACTGCGTCTTCTGCTTCATCGACCAGAACCCCCAGGGCATGCGCTCCAGCATCTACGTCAAGGACGAGGACTACCGGCTCAGCTTCCTCTACGGCAACTACATCACCCTGACCTCGCTGGGCCGCCGCGGCCTCGAGCGCGTCATCCGCCAGAAGATGACGCCGCTGTTCGTCTCGGTGCACGCCACCGACATCGACGTGCGCACGCGCATGCTGGGCATCAAGCGGCGCCTCGACGTGCTGGCGATCCTGCGGCAGCTGGTCGAGGGCGGCATCACCGTGCACGCCCAGGTCGTGCTGTGCCCGGGCTGGAACGACGGGCCCATCCTGGAGCAGTCCATCGCCGACCTGTTCGCCCTGCACCCGGGCGTGGAGACCCTGGCCGTGGTGCCGGTCGGCCTGTCGGCCCACCGCGAGGGATTGACGAAGCTCGACCCGGTCACCCCCGCGATCGCCGCCGCCACCATCGACCTGGTCGGCGCCTGGCAGCAGCGCTGCCGCGAACAGGCCGACACGACCTTCGTCCACCTCAGCGACGAGTTCTACCTGCTGACCGGACGCCCCTTCCCGCCGCAGGACCAGTACGGCGACTTCGCCCAGCTCGACAACGGCATCGGCCTGACCCGCGGGCTGGAGCAGACCTGGCGCGAGGCCCTGCAGGAACGCGCCGCCCACGGCAAGCTGCCGACCCGACCGGTGACGGTGATGACCGGCAAGCTCGGCGAGCTGGCCTTCGCGCAGCGCCTGCTGCCGGCGCTGGACCGCCCCGGCCTGCCCCCGGTCGAACTGGTGGGGGTGGAGAACCGCTTCTACGGGGAGAGCGTGACCGTGGCCGGCCTGCTCTCCGGCGGCGACATCCGCCGCGCCCTGGGCGAGCTGCCGGCCGCGCCCGTGCGGGACGTCCTGCTGCCGCCGCGGATGTTCAACAGCGACGACCTCACCCTCGACGGCCTCGACCTCGCCGCCATCGCCGCCGGCCAGCCCCACCGCCTCCACATCCCCGAGGAGGAAGGTCTCATTGACTTCTGGTCGTCGATGGGCTAACGTCCCGCCCAGCGACGCCTGCCGCCTCATGGCATGCGCCATCTTATTGTTTGAAAAGTGATTGCAAGCCTCGCTTCAAGTGCGGAAGGATGGGACGTGGCGACCAGGACCGTGGTCATCGTCGGCCGCCCGAACGTGGGCAAGTCGACCCTGTTCAACCGCGTCATCGGCGAGCGGAGATCGGTGGTCCACGAGACGCCCGGCGTCACGCGCGACCGCATCGCCGAGCTGACCGACTGGGCGGGCCATGCCTTCCAGCTGCTGGACACCGGCGGCATCATCCCGTTCGGCGAGGAAGTCACGCGCTTCGACAGCCTGGTCACCGAGATCGCCCACCTCGCCATCGACGAGGCCGACGTGGTGATCTTCATGGTCGACGGCTCGGGAGGCCTGTCGACCTGGGACGACAGCATCGCCGTGCACCTGCGCCGCAGCGGCAAGCCGGTGGTGCTGGCCGTCAACAAGGTCGAGAAGGATCACCAGCGCTACGGCGCCGCGGACTTCTACCGCCTCGGCCTGGGCGAGCCGCACTGCATCAGCGCCCTGCACGGCCTGGGCGTCGGCGACCTGCTGGACGAGGTCGTGGCGGACTTCCCGGTGGGCCCCGAGCCCGAGCCCTGCGACATGAAGATCGCCATCCTCGGCCGCCCGAACGTGGGCAAGTCCAGCCTGCTGAACCTGCTGGTCGGCCGCAACGAGGCGCTGGTCAGCGAGATCGCCGGCACCACGCGCGACGCCATCCACACCGACCTGCACTGGCACGGCCGCACCCTGCGCCTGATCGACACCGCCGGCCTGCGCCGCAAGTCGCGCGTCGAGGAGGCGATCGAGGTCTTCAGCAACATGCGCACCGTGCGCGCGCTCGAGGAGTGCGACGTCGCCGTGCTGATGGTCGACGCCACCGAGGGCACCGTCACCCAGGACGCCAAGATCGCCGGCCTGATCCACGACGCGGCCAAGGGCGTGGTGGTCGCCTTCAACAAGTGGGACCTGGTCGAGAAGGACCAGGCCACGCACCTGAAGGTCTGGGAGGAGTTCTGCCGCGAGGTGCCCTTCCTGACCTACGCGCCCTGGTTCACGCTGTCGTCCCTGACCAAGCAGCGCTCGGGCAAGGTGCTGGAACTGGTGTGGGAGGTGTTCGAGCAGCGCTCCCTGCGCATCGACACCAGCGAGCTGAACACCTTCCTCGAGGGCGTCCTGCACAAGCAGCCGCCGCACTTCCACGGCGGCGGGACCGGCAAGGTCTACTTCGCGACGCAGGCGGAGTCCTCGCCGCCGGCCATCGTGCTGTCGGTGAACAACCCGAAGTTCTTCGACCGCAGCTACCTGCGGTTCCTGAACAACCAGATCCGCGAAGCCTACGGGTTCAAGGGCAACCGGATCTTCATCAAGACCAAGCGTCACTGAGCGGAAGGCGCCCATGCTCCTGCTGCTGAGCCTGATCCTGGCCTACCTGTTGGGCGCCGTGCCCTTCAGCTTCATCGTGGCGCGCGCGGTGCGCGGCATCGACCTGCGGCACCACGGCAGCGGCAACCTCGGCGCCACGAACGTGTTCCGCGCCGTGGGACCGCGCTGGGGCGTGCTGGTGTTCCTGCTGGACCTGGCCAAGGGCGCCGGCGCGGTGCTCATCATGTCGGCGGTGGCGGCGGGCTGGCCCCCGGACCAGGCGACGCCGCTGCACCTGCCGCCCGACCTCTGGCGCATCTTCGCCGGCTTCGTCGCCTCGCTCGGCCACACCCTGTCGCCCTTCGTCAGCTGGCACGGAGGCAAGGGCGTGGCCACGACCTGCGGCGCCTTCTTCGTGCTGGCGCCGTACCCCACGCTGATCGCCCTGAGCGTGTTCTTCCTGGTGCTGGCCCTGCGCCGGATCATCTCGCTGGCCAGCATCAGCGCGGCGGTGGTCCTGCCCTTCACCGTCGCCTTCTTCGAGTGGCGCTCTGAGCATTTCTCGCGCACCATCGCCGTCTTCGCCTTCCTGATCTGCGGCTGGGTGGTGTTCCGCCACCGCGCGAACATCCGCCGCCTGCGCGCCGGCACCGAAGCCAAGCTCGGGAGCAACAACGTCAAGCCCGGAAGCGGCGGCGGGGCGGCGACGCCGTGAAGGCCGCCGTCCTGGGCACCGGCAGCTGGGGGACGGGCTTCGGCCGCCACCTGGCCTCGCTGTGGAGCGAGGTGGTGATGTGGGGCGTCGATCCCGCCCAGGTCGCTGCCATCGCGACGACGCACGCCAACCCCGACTACTTCCCCGGCCTGCAGCTGCCGCCGAACCTGACCGCCACCCTGGACCTCGCCGCGGCCGTCGCCGGCGCCGACGCCGTCTTCGTCGTGCTGCCCAGCCAGGCGGTGCGTGCCGTCGCGTCCCGACTGCGCACCTGCGACCTGCGCCCGGGTTGCCCGATCGTGTGCCTGAGCAAGGGGCTCGAACTCGACACGCTCAAGCGGCTCAGCACCGTCCTGGAAGAAGAGCTGTGCCACGATGCCGCCGGCGGGTCCCACCGGATCGGCGTGCTGCTCGGCCCCAGCCACGCCGAGGAGGTCGTGCTGGGCATGCCCACGGCCCTGGTGCTGGCGGGCCGCGGCGACGGCTGGCACGCCCTGCAGGGCCATCTGGCCGGTCCCAAGCTGCGCGTCTACACGAACCACGACCTGCTGGGCGTGGAGATCGCCGCCGCCTTCAAGAACGTGATCGCCATCGCGGTGGGCATGTGCGACGGGCTGGGCTACGGCGACAACACGCGCGGCGCGGTCATGACCCGCGGCCTGAAGGAGCTGGCGCGCCTGGGCATCGCCCTGGGCGGCCGTTTCGACACCTTCTACGGCCTGTCCGGGATCGGCGATCTGATCACCACCTGCACGAGCCGCCACTCCCGAAACCGCAACTTCGGCGAGGCGGTGGCCCGCGGCGACCACGACCCGCAGGAGATCCTGCGCGACGCCAAGCAGGTCGTCGAGGGCGCCGTGATGACCCAGGCCGCCTTGAAGTTGAGTGCGAAGCACCAGATCGAACTTCCGATCACACAGGAAGTTCACCGTGTGCTATATTCCGGAAAGACCGCCGCCCAGGCCATGCAGGACCTGATGGAGCGGTCGCTCCGTTCCGAGCTGGAGTGACCGCGCGGGGAGGGATGCTCGTGGCCGATCTGCCCGACAAGCTCTACTACTCGATCCGCGAGATCGCCGAGCACACCGGCGTCGAACCGCACGTCCTGCGCTACTGGGAGACCGAGTTCCCCACGTTGCGCCCCAAGCGGGCCCGCTCCGGGGCGCGCACCTACCGGCGCCGCGACGTCGAGGAGATCCAGCTGATCCGCCGCCTCCTGCACGAGGAGGGCTACCGCATCGAGGGCGCGCGCAAGTTCCTGCGCGAGCGACGCCAGCCGCAGGAAGCTCCCGATGCCGCCAAGACCCGCCAGGACATGTTCGCGGCCCAGGATCGCATCGCCCGCCTGCAGGGCGTGCGCGAGGGGCTGCGGGAAGTGCTGGGCCTGCTGGCCGCCATGAAGGAGCCGGGAGCGCGCTGAGCCGCCGGCCGCCCATGGCGCGATCAGCCCGGCGCAATCCGCCTTGTCCCGGTCCGTATCGCGTATTAGATTGTCCGCTCGCCCGGGCCAGGTCCCGGGTCCGTTTTCTTGGTCGGGCCGTAGCGCAGCCCGGTAGCGCACTTGCATGGGGGGCAAGGGGTCGGCGGTTCAAATCCGCCCGGCCCGACCACCGTTTCCGATCCGGTTCACCCCCGGGATCAGCAGAGCGGCAGGGGTTCCGGGTCCACCCGGGGCCCCTGCTTCGTCATCTCTTCGCTTTTCCCGTCGCACTCCCGGTGCCATCATGCACCCGCCACCGTTCCCCGAGCCGGAGACACCCCGTTGAGCGATCCACGGACACCGCCCGTCCCCTTCGGCTACCGCACCAGCGCGTTCTGGTACGCGCTCGGGGCGCGCGTGGCCGTCGCGGCGCCCCGGGCCGTCGCCCGCTGGACGGCGCGACGGATCGGGGACTGGTACGGTTGGACCCATCCCGGCGTGCGGCGGACCGTCGCGCATCACCTGGCGCTGGCGGACCGGGCCCGCGGCGACGGCCGGCGGACCTCGGTGCAGCGACCCTTCCGCGAGTTCAGCGAGACGGTCGCGGACTTCCTGCGCCTGGCCGGCGGGCGCGGTGACGAGATCGTCGCGGAGATCGAAGTCGCCGGTCTCGAACACCTGCAGCGTTGCCGGATGGAAGGCACCGGCGTCGTCTTCCTCAGCGCCCACATGGGCAACTGGGAGGCGGTCGGCGCCTGGGGCGCCGCGCAGGGCCTGCGCGTGCTGGGCGTGGCCCGCCCGCACCCGAGCCCGCGCGTGGACGAGTTCTTCAACGCGGCCCGTCGGCGCTTCGGGCTCGCGGTGTTCCCGCTGGGCGGCGACCCGCGCCTGCTCGCCGAGCACCTGCAGGGCGGGGGCGTGGTGGCCATCGTCGGCGATCGCGACTTCACCGGCCGCGGCGCCGAGGTCGCGTTCCTGGGCGGCCGCACCCGGCTGCCGCAGGGCTGGATCCGCCTGGCCCAGCAGACCGGCGCCTGGATCCTGCCGGGCCGCCACCGCCGGCTGATCGAGGACGGGCGCCGCGTCTCCCGGCTGGAATTCCGGGAACCTTGGCGCGTCGCGCCCGGCGAGGCGGGCGCCGCCGAGGCCTTCGCCCGCGGCGCCGCGTTCCTCGAGGAGCTGGTCCGCGAGGATCCCGGCGCCTGGACCGTCTTCGACCCCGTGCTGCCGGGAGGCCCCCCGCGATGAACGACGTCGGCGTGATCCTGCCCGCCCTGAACGCGGCGCGCTTCCTGGGGCCGCTGATCGCGGAGATCCTCGCCCTGCACCCGCAGATCCAGGTGCTCGTGGTCGACGACGGCAGCACCGACGGCACGGCGCACGCCGCGCGCGACGCCGGCGCCGAGGTCGCCGTCCACCCCGAGAACCGCGGCAAGGGCGCCGCCCTGCAGACCGGCTTCGCCTGGGCCCGCGACCACGGCTGGGCGTGGGCCTTCACCATGGACGCCGACGGCCAGCACCTGCCGCGCGAGATGGGGGCCTTCCTCGAAGCCGCGCGCGGCGGCGGCCTGGACGTCGTGGTCGGCACGCGCATGGACCGCACCGCCGACATGCCGTGGATCCGCAAGGCGACCAACATCTTCACCAGCCGGGTCGTGAGTCGCCTCGCGGGCGTGCGCATCCCCGACTCGCAGAACGGCTACCGGCTCTTCCGCGTCGCGGCGCTCGACGGGCTGCGAGTCACGACCACCCGCTACGATTTCGAATCCGAGATCCTGGTGCGTCTGGCCCGCCGCGGCGCCCGCCTCGGTTCGGTCCCGACCACCACGGTCTACGGCGAGGAACGCAGCGCCATCCATCCCCTGCGCGACACCGTGCGGTTCTGCCGCCTGGTGCGCCGCTTGAGCCGCACCCGCGAACAGGAGCGCCCATGACCCGCCACATCCTGCTGAGCAACGACGACGGCATCGAGGCCCACGGCCTGAACCTGCTGGCCCGCGTCCTGGCCGAGCGCGGCGACGTCAGGGTCAGCGTGGTGGCGCCCTCGGAGCAGCAGAGCGCCTCGAGCCACTCGCTGACCATCCGCGACCCGATCCGCGTGCACGACTGCGGGCCCGGCCGCTGGTCGGTCACCGGCACGCCCACCGACAGCGTGCTGATCGCGGTCGAGCACATCCTGCGCGACGACCCGCCCGACCTGGTCATCAGCGGCATCAACCACGGCGCGAACATGGGGGAGGACGTCACCTACTCCGGCACCGTGGCCGCCGCGCTGGAGGGCGCGATCCTGGGCTTCCCCAGCTACGCCCTGTCCTGCGCCTCGTGGCACCCGCGCGACTGGGGCGCGGCGGAGGCCTTCGTACGCCACCACCTCGACGACCTGCTGGCCCTGCCGCTGCCGCGCCACGCGCTGCTGAACGTGAACCTCCCCGACGTCCCGGCCGCCGAGGTGCGCGGCATCCGCACCTGCCCCCTGGGCAGCCGTCGCTACAAGGACGTCATCACCGAGCAGACCGACCCGCGCGGCCGTCCCTACCTGTGGATCGGCGGGCGCGGCCCCACCTGGGAGCAGATTCCCGACACCGACGCCGTGCTGCTGCAGGAAGGCTACGTGGTGATCACCCCGCTGCGCGTCGACCTGACGCACACCGACCTGCTGGCCCGCATGGGCGGCCTGGACCGGCTCGGACCGCTCGGCGCGGCGGCGGGGGCGCGATGAGGGACTACGCCGTCGCCCGTCGCCGCATGGTGGACGAGCAGATCCGCGACGCCGGCGTCACCGACCCGGCCGTCCTTACGGCGATGCGCGAGGTGCCCCGCCACCGCTTCGTGCCCCGGCTGCTGCACCACCGCGCCTACCAGGGCTGCGCCCTGCCCATCGGCCACGGCCAGACCATCAGCCAGCCCTTCATCGTGGGCCTGATGACCGCCCTGCTGGAGCTCAAGGGCGACGAGCGCGTCCTGGAGGTGGGCACCGGCTCCGGCTACCAGGCGGCCATCCTGTCCCGCCTGGCCCGCGAGGTGGTCAGCGTGGAACGCATCGAGGCGCTGGCCCTGCGCGCCGCCAAGACCCTCGAGGACCTCGGCTGCGCCAACGTCGTGGTCCGGGCCGCCGACGGTGGCGCCGGCCAGCCCGAGGCCGGTCCCTTCGACGCCGTCGTGGTGACGGCCTGCCCCCCGCGCCTGCCGTCGCTGCTCTTCCACGAGCTGCGCGAGGGCGGGGTCCTGGTCCTGCCCATCGGCGACGACGACGAGCAGATCCTCTACCGGTACCGCAAGGTGGGGGGGGAGCCGGTCGTGGAGCGGTCGGTGGCCTGCCGGTTCGTGCCCATGCTGGACGGGGTGCAGCGGCTCGACGGGGAATGAAGCCGGAAGCTGTCCTTGCGTTTCCGGGGTCGTTGGTGCATCTTGGGCGTCTGTTTCGCGGGTCGCCGGCCGAGGCCGGGGGCGGGCCGCGGACCGCAACATTGGTCGGGGCGTAGCGCAGTCCGGTAGCGCACCTGGTTCGGGACCAGGGGGTCGGAGGTTCAAATCCTCTCGCCCCGACCACGATGCAGAGGGGAACGGGCTGCCTGCGGGCGGCCCGTTTCTCTTTATCCTTGATCCGGTGAGTCATCTTCAAGTTAACTTCCTCGGATGAGGCAACTGCCGTCGGAGATGCCCTTGTCGATAACTTCGACACCAGTACCGAGGATGCCGGCTCATGAGCAGTGAAGACTACATTTCCCTCATCGACGAACTCCGTGCATCGCCCACAGAAACGGAATGGCTCGAATTCAAACGCAGCCGCTGCGATCCACAAGAGCTCGGCGAATATATTTCAGCCCTCGCCAATGCAGCTTGTCTCGAAAACCGGCCTCGTGCTTTTCTAGTGTTCGGCATCGACAACGCGACGCACGCGGTCGTCGGTACTCCCTTCGATCCCTACACAGCCAAAGGCAAGGGCAACCAGGATCTGCTGCCGTGGCTAAGTGCAGGATTACGCCCCAACACGGGTTTCGAATCGCACATCGTCGAACATCCGGATGGGCGAGTCATCCTGTTTGAAATCGGTCCGGCCAAGGACCAGCCGGTCGTATTCCTAGGCACGGCGCACATACGCATCGGAACAAGCAAGACCGAACTCCGCAAGCATCCTGAAAAAGAGCGTGCGCTCTGGACACGAGGAATCGACTGGTCGGCAGAAGTGTGCAGGACGGCTTCGCTGGAAGATCTTGACCCCGAGGCCGTCGCTAAGGCGCGAGAACAGTTTATCGTCAAGCATCCCAGCCAATCTGCCGTGGTGGCCGACTGGGACGATCGCACGTTTCTCAACAAGGCGCGGATCCTGAAACAGGGCGCTGTGCCCTATGCCGCGCTTCTGCTACTCGGCCGTGCCGAGTCTGCATCGCTCCTCTCGCCCGCGGTGGCCAAGATTTCATGGATACTCAAGGATGCTGAGAACCAAGAACTTGACTATGAGCACTTAGGTCCACCTTTTCTGCTGGTCGGTGATCGTCTACTCCGACGGATCCGCAATCTCAATGTACGCGCATTGCCGAGCGGGACGCTGTTCCCCCAAGAGATCTCCCAATACGATCCGTGGGTGATCCGCGAAGCTTTGCACAACGCGATTGCACACCAGGACTATCATAAGCATGGTCGCATCGTTGTGGTCGAGTTTCCGGACCGGGTGCTTGTGACAAACGAAGGGAATTTTCTTCCTGGCGACGTCGAGACCGTTATCCGCCAAGACGCACCACAGGCACTCTACAGAAATCCGTTCCTGGCCGACGCGATGGTCGAACTGAATTTGATCGATACCCAGGGCGGCGGAATCAAGCGCATGTTCGAGACACAGCGACGGCGCTCGTTTCCACTGCCGGACTACGACCTGAGCGTGCCGAGCCACATCGTTGTGAGCATCACCGGACGGATCATCAATGAGCGCTACACGCGACTATTGATGGAACGTGCGGATCTTGGACTGTGGCAGGTCATGTTGCTCGATCGAGTGCAAAAAGGGCTTGCCATCAGCCGAGGTGAGCATCGACGCTTGAGATCTGCCGGTTTGGTCGAGGGCCGCTTTCCCAACCTCATCGTGGCCGCAGCGGTTGCGAAAGCAACTGGAGAAGCGGGCCGACACATCCGCGAGCGCGGATTCGATAAACAGTATTATTTGGACTTAATTCTGGCGCTGATCGCTGAGCACGGTCCTGTCGAGCGCAGGGATGTCGATGAAGCGGTAGTCCCGAAGCTGCCGGATCGACTCTCGCCGGAGCAGAAACGCCGAAAAGTGAGGAATCTCTTGCAGGAGCTTCGACGGACCGAAAGGATTCTCAATCTGGGAAGCCGTTCACGTCCCCGGTGGTCCATTCCGGAGCCTCGATCTTGATTGAGACAACAATTCTGCCCACCAAGACTAGCCCTGGGATCTATCGGTCTTTGCAACATCCTGGTACGTATGGAGTTGCGTTATCCGCGGGGACGCTGGCATTTTAAGATTAAGACAAAGCTGAAGCCGTGCCCTAGACTTCGATCATTCTTGTAACGACGTTGAGGAGGGCCTGCCCCAAGGCGGGATATATGATACTCATTATCGATTCAGAGGCATGGTCGAAAGATGGTGCGCATTCGGTGTGATTTCCTGTGCCGACTCCCCGTGCACAGCGAAAAAGAAAGTCGCTGCAATGATCCATCTCAATTCCCTGTCGAGACACTTCGGACAATTGGTGGCCGTTGACAAGGTGACCTGCGTGATCCCTTCCGGCGTCATCACCGCCCTGCTGGGGCCCAACGGCGCCGGCAAGACCACGACCCTGAACATGCTGACCACGTTGCTGGAACCCAGCGAAGGAACCGCCAGCGTGGCCGGGCACGACATCCGCGCCGACGGTCCCGCGGTGCGCCGCGCCATCGGCTACGTACCGGAGCACGGCACGGTCTACGAAGGCCTATCGGCCGACGAGTACCTCGAACTGGCCGGCCGCATCCGCGGCCTGTCGTCCGACGAGATCCGCAGCCGCGCCACCCCCCTGCTCGAACGCTTCGACGTGGCCGAGGCCCGCGGCCGCCGCCTGGGCACCTTCAGCAAGGGGATGCTGCGCAAGATCCTGGTGACCGCCGCCCTGCTGCACCGTCCCGCCGTGCTGTTCCTGGACGAACCCATGGACGGCCTGGATGTCCGCAGCCAGAAGGAGCTGGCCGACCTGCTCGGCGAACTGGCGGCCGGCGGCACCTGCATCGTCTACTCCAGCCACGTGCTGCAGCAGGTCGAGGAGGTCTGCTCGCGCGTGCTGCTGATCCATGCGGGGCGGCTGTGCTGGGAGGGCTCGCTCACCGATCTGCAGGCGGCCCATGCCGGCCACGATCTGCGCGACATCTTCCTGGAACTGACCGCCGACCGGACCGCCGACCGGACCATATCGTGACCGCGCTGCGCGACCGCCTGATCCGCCTGGCCGGCGGCGAGCCGGCCGCCGTGCGCCCCCTGACCCGGGCCCTGCGGGCGAACGCGCGCGGGCAGCACGCCATGCTGCGCGAGTCGACCCGCCGCCAGACCGTCATGTCGGCCGAATCCCTGCACGTGCTTGGTCTGGTCCTGGCCGGTTTGGCGTCCGTGATCCTGGTGCTGGTGACGGTCATGCTCCGCGGCCGTGGCGACCCGCCCGTCGCGGCGATCGCCCTCTGCGGCGCCCACCTGCTCTTCCTGACGACGGCCGTGGTCGGTCAGATCGTGCCGGCCCTGCTGTGCGACGAGGATGCGGGGGTACTCGGCTGGTGGCCCCTGACGCGCCGTGACGTGCTGCTGGCGCGCCTGGCCACCGTGTTGATCCCCGCCCTTCAGACCACGCTCGCCCTGACGGCGCTCCCCTTGCTGGCCTTCCTGTTCACGGGGCGACCGCCGGTGGCGGCGATGCTGTTGCTGACCTTCGCCATCCTGCTGCAGACCCTGGTCGTGGCCTTCGGGACCGCCGTGTTCACCACCGGCACGGCGCGAGCCCTGGGGCCGCGCCGCGCCCGTCGCCTGGCCTCGCTGTTCGTCGACAACAACATCTCCTTCATGCCGTTCTTGCTGCTGCCTTTCGGCCGGACCCTGGTCGGCTGGGTCAGACTCCATCCCGGCGTGCTGGACTGGCTGCCCCCGGTTTGGTTCGCGGCCTTCGCGGCGCCGGCCGCCGGCCCGGCGGCCCTGCGCGGCATGGCCCTCGCCCTGTCGCTGTGCGCGCTCGTCGGGGTGCTCGGCTGGCGCGTCGCCAGCGGCGGGGGAGGCGCGCCGGCGACGGCCGCGCTCCAGACCGCGAAGGTCCACCGGCATCCGGCCGACCTGCTGCCGTGGCTGCTGCGCCCTTGGATGCGTGACCGGGAGGGCTGGGTCGTGAGCCGTCTGCTGGCCGCCCACCTGCGCGAGGACTGGCGTTTCGCCGGCAACCTGCTGATGATCGTCGCCGTGGCCGCGGTGATGATGTGGTACGCGACCAGCCTCCGTCACGCCGGCCGCGATGCCGCCGAAGCCCTGCTGCTGGGCGGCAGCCAGACCATGCTGATGCTCGTCATGGCGCTGCCCTACCTGTCCACGTACAGCAGTTCGCCGCGCGCCCTGTGGATCGTGGCCCTCGCGGATCTGGATCCGGAGCGCCTGTTGGCGGCCCAGCGCGGCATGGTCCGCGGACTGGCCGTCGTGCCGATCCTGGCCGTGTTCGGCCTGCGCGCCTTGAGCTACGGCATGGATCCCGGCTACGTGGCGGTGGCGCTGGCCCTGATGGCCAGCGAAGCCGAGGTGCTGTTGCTGATCTTCCAGTGGTTCCAGCCGGAAATGGCCTTCTCGCGCGAGTTCACGCGCGACCAGTCATCCCAGAACATCGTCCGCGGATTCGCGCTGGCGGGAGTGATGGTGCTGGCCACGATCGTCAACCTGTTGGCGATCACCTACCTGCCGGTCCGGGTGGCGCTGCTGGCGGGCATCCCGCTGCTGTTCTGGTACCTGCGCCGTCGCCTCGCACGTCGGGTGGCGGGCGGTCGCCTCAATCTGGCCGCAGTGGCCGATTGATCTCCGTCAGTTCGCTGCCGTCGGCTTGCACCGTCCCGAGGTCCAACGCTACCGAACCTGCGCCGGCAGCCTCCCGCATCGCCCAGCCCCTCCGCCAGGCCAGCAGACCGCCCGCCGCCAGGTACAACGCGCCCCCCATCAGCAGCGCCGCGCGGTAGCCCGCCACGAAGGCCACCAACACGGCCAGTGCGGAACCGACGACCGAGGCGATGCCGTTGACGGCGAATCCCCAGTCGATCAGGGCCCCGACGCGCCGCCCGCCCTTGGGGAAGGGCATGCCCATGCACAAGCCCAGCGGGGCGATCAACGCTGCGGCCACCGCCGCGCGCGCGCCCAGACCCCAGCCGCCGCACAGCTCAGCCACCCGCGGGAACAGCAGCACGTCCAGCAGCAGCCAGGCGGCGATCCCCAGGAATGGCAGCGCGTCGCCGGCGCGCGGCGACAGCCGGCTGCCCAGGCCCGATCCCGCAAGCAGCACGGTCAGAACGGTGACCAGGCCGTAGACCGACGGGCCGATCAGCAGCGCGTACTGCTGGATCAGCACCACCTCCACCGTCATGAACGCCATGCCCAGCAGGAAGAAGTAGAACCAGGGAGCGGCCCGCAGCCGCGGGCCGCGACCGAGGCGGGGCAGCAGCGTCAGCGGCGCCACCAGCAGCAGGCTGGCGGCCAGGACCACGGCGACCAGCAGCTTCGCCAGGGGGAAGCCGCGGAACTCGTAGGGGCTGATCTTCTCAAGCGCCGCCGGTCGGAAGTTCTTCCACAGTCCGAGCTGCGCCGTGAACGGGCGGTTGTCGTCGCAGGGCGAGATGTCGATCGGAGCCTCCGCGGCCGCCGCCTCCCAGCCGCCGTCGACGATGCGCTGGATGAGGTTGTCGCGGTCCGCCTCGTCCGCCGGGTAGAGCAGGTGGATCTGGCCGTGCCGCTCGGGCGTCAGGGGCCAGTAGGCCGTGCGCCGGATTTCCTCGGTCAGCGGCTGCTTCGACAGCAGCAACACGTTGCGCCGCATCTCCGGCAGGTCGTAGACCGCGAGGTGCGCGGCCGGGTCCGCCACGCCCAGGTCCTGCAGGGCCAGCAGCGCCTCGCTCACCAGGCGCGGCATGTAGAACTGGTGCTCCATCGACAGGAATCCGTCGTCGCTCAACGCGAGCCAGTAGTCCCGGAAGGCTTCGCGCGTGAACAGGTAGTTCTCGGCCATGGCGAAGGAGCCCGAGGCCAGCGCGGCGAAGGTGTTGGAACTGAGCGAGTAGATGAGGTCGAACTCGCCGCGGTGGCGGCGCACGTAGCTGCGGCCGTCTTCGGTCGCCACCGTCACCCGCGGGTCCTGGTAGATGCGTCCGGTGAACTCGGCCAGCGGTCCGTCGGTCAGCAGCCGGTTGATGTGCGGCACGACCTCGACGGCGTGGACCTCGGCGGCGCCGTACACCAGCGCCTGCAGGACGTCGCCGCCGCCGCCGGCGCCCAGCGACAGGAACGTGCAATGATCGAAGCGCTCGATCAGGGGCCGCACGTCGATGCCGAAGACCGGGCCATCTTCACGGGGAGGCGGCGTGAAGTCCCCGTCGAAACGATGCACCGGCGAGTTGGCGGCGTTGTCGATCTCCAGCCCCTTGGCCTCCTCGCCGTAGTCGTAGACTTTCAGCTTGGCCACCGCGTCCCAGTGCGTGTAGCTCACCGGCGCCCGCTCCTGGCGGGGTTTGCTCAGCAGCGATGCGGCCTGACTCCCCATCACCGCCATGGCGGCCAGGACCACCACCGCCAGGGGCTTGGCGCGACGGGGCAGGGTCAGCGCGGCTCCCAGCAGCACGGGCAGGCCGCATGCGAGGACCGCGGTGGGCGTGCCCAGAACGTTCATCACCACGACGCAGAGCAGGACGCCCAGCCCGGCGCCCGCCAGGTCGGCGGTGTAGAGCCGGGACAGGTCGGCGTGCCCGCGCGCGAAGAGCTGCGCCAGGGCCGCGCCGCCGCAGAAGTAGGCGCTCCCCAGCAGCAGGGCTGTCAGCGCGACGTTGCCAGCCAGCGCCCAGCTCTGGAAGATCCGGCCGAAATCGGCGTTCACCGCGAAAGCCAACGGCGGGCCGGCGGTGGCCGCCACCGCCGTCGCCAGCAGCCACCACGGCAGCGCCCGCTCGTCGCCCGCCGCCCTCGACAGCCGCACCGCCAGGGCGCCCAATCCCAGACCCAGCACCGCCACCGACAGGATGAGGAAGGCGAACGAGTAGAAGAATTCCGCGGAGAAGATCCTGGTCCAGGACAGTTCCAGGGTGATCAGGGACAGCGAGGTCAAAGCGACCAGCAGGTCACGGCGTTCGCGCATGTCGGGCTCCCGGGATGGCGGTCCGCAAATGAACGACGGAGATCAACAAGCGGGATCTACGGGTGGCGGGGGAGATGGTTGCCGCGCCCGGCGCGTTTCTCCTGGAGGACCGGTCTCAACGTAGACCGATCAGACGCCGCCAGCGGGAACGGCCCGGCAGGCTCCACGGCCGCTCCACTTTGCGGACCTCGCCGCGGCCATCGATCAGGACGTACCCTTGCCAGCTCTGAGGCAGGCCGCAGTAGCGGGTCCCCGCGTGCTCGCTTTCGTGCCAGCGATGGTGGTGCCCGAAGAACCACCACCGGGGCCGTAGGTGCTCGGCCACTCGCGCCAATCCCGGCACGCCGGGGGGGCCGAGGTGAGCCAGGGCGGGTTCGCTGGTCACCCCGATGCCGGTGGGACAGTCGTGGCTGATGACGATGTCGATGCTGCCCGGCGCATGGAGCAGGCAGGCGGCGATGTCCCTGTCGCGGATCTCGCTGCCGCTGGGCGTCGACCAGGCGTCCATGTAGCGGGCACCGCCGACGCACAGCCAGTTGCTGGCGGCAAATCGCTGGACGCTGGCCCGCGGCAGGTGAGTGAAGACGTCGGCGTAGTCGCGTACCAGTCGGTCGAACGACGCGAAGTCTTCATGATTGCCCTCGATGAAGGAAACCGGGTGCGAGAACCGCCGCCCGCCGTGCCGGAAGTGGCGCTGCAGGTCGTCGCCGAACAGGCCGAAGTCGCCCAGGACCAGCACCTGGCCGACCGCGCAGCCCAGCACCTGCTGCGCATGTTCGACCTGCGCGTCGACGACGCCGTACTGCGCGTGCACGTCGCTGAGCAGCAGGATCGCGCCGTTTCCGCTCGGCATCGCTCTCAGGCTCCCTTGAACTCCTGGTCCAGCAGCGTCTGCAGCGTCTTGATGTGCGCGAACACGTCCTTCAGGGTCCGCCGGTCCTGCGGCGCCAGCGACTCCGGTTCGATCCGGTTGTCGGGTTCGAGCCGTTCGAGGATGCGCCGGGCCTGACGCTGCAGCCGCAGGTCCATCAGGAAGCGGTACGACGCGGCGAGTTCGGCGGCGGTCTCGGCGCGCAGCTTGCCCGCCGCCGCCAGGGCGTCCAGCCGGTCCGCCGTGGCGGTGGCGGCGACACCGTGCTGCAGGGCGCGCAGCCGCACGTAATCGACGATCTGCGCCATGACACCCTTGACGTCGAAGGTGGCGCGGTCCGCCTCGCCCTTCTCCAGCGCGAAGCCGCCGAACGCGTTGAGCGGCGGCTCGTACTGCAGCACGCTGCGCGCGAGCAGGTGCAGGAAGCGGGGCTCGCTCGCGATCTCGTCCGCCAGACCGGCGCGCAGCTCGGCGACCAGCCCGTCCTGTCCGAGAGCGCCGCGGAAATCGAAGAAGATCTTCGCCTGCAGCAGGTCCTCGGCCTCCAGGGTGTGGATCCAGCCCGCGAACGTCCGACGCCAGCCGGAGAGCGACTGGCAGCAGCGGGGCTCGCCGGACATGATGCCGCCCCGGCAGTAGGGGTACCCCGCAGCGTCCAGGATGCCGGCGAGCCGCGTCCCCAGGCGCAGGAAATAGTCGCGCGCCGCCGCCTCCGCGCCGGCCTCCAGGTCCGGGTAGATGATGGCGTGGTCCTGGTCCGCCAGCAGGCTCACCTCGGCGCGACCGAGGCTTCCCATGAGCATGACGTCGAAGTCCGACGGCGGCGGCCCCAGCTCGGCGATCGCCAGCTCGACGCCCTTGCGCACGGCCGTGTCCGCGTTCTGCGACAGCATGCGGCTGACCTGCAGGGCGTCGGCCCCGTGGCTCATCATCAGGCCGGCCATGGTCGCCAGGCGCCGGTTCGCCGCCGCCAGGTCGTCGCTGCTGCACGCGGCGCGCAGGTCCAGTTCGTGCGGCTGCTCCAGGCGGGTGGCCACGGCCATGCACCCGGGCCGGCCCTGCAGCAGCACGCGCGACAGCGACAGCATGACCCGCACGAGGCCGCCTCCGTGCGTGACCAGCTCGGCTTCGTAGCGCAGGGGCGCGCGATCCCCGTCGGCCACCGCCCGCCAGTGCCGGAGCCCGCTCTCCATTTCGGCGGCCGTCGCGCGCACCAGCCGCCCGGCGTCCAGGCGTGCGAACTCCTCGCGGCTGTATCCGACCAGCTTCAACATGCTCGCGTTGGCGAAGAGCCCCTCGTCGCCCACGGACATGAAGATCGACTCGCCGGCCGACTCCACCAGCGAGCGGTACTTCTCCTCGGAGGATTTCAGGGCGGCGGCCGTGAGCAGGCGGCCGCGCTCCGCCTGGAAGCTGGTGCGCAGCAGGAAGACCAGCAGCAGCGTCACCGCGGCGAGGATCAGCAGGGCCGCCGCCTGCAGTCGCCCGGCCACCGCCGCCACCTCGCGGTCGACGTCGTCGGTGTAGACGCCGGTGCCGATGATCCAGCCCCAGGGCGCGAAGCCCTTGACGTAGGAGAGCTTCGGCACGATGCGCGCCGGGTCGTCCTTCCACTGCCACATGTAGTCGACGTAGCCGGCGCCCTCGCGCCGCACGACGTCGGCCATCGCCACGAAGATCAGCTTGCCGTGCGGGTCGGCGAAGGCGGACAGGTCGCCGCCCTCGAGATCGGGGCGGTAGGGGTGGACGATCATCCGCGGCTGCAGGTCGTTGATCCAGAAGTAGTCCTTGCCCTCCTGGCCGTAGTGGAGGCTGCGGACCTGCAGGATGGCGGCGGCCTGGGCCTGCTCGCGGGTGAGCCGGCCCGCGCGCTCCTCGGCCTCGTAGCGGGCCAGGATGTTCCACGACGATTCGGTCAGCTCGCGGATCATGAGCCGCTTCTGGTCCATCCCCGCGCGGCCCAGGGTGGGCAGGAAGTGGAAGAAGACCACGCCGGAGAAGAGGCCGATGGCCAGCAGGGCGGGCAGGCCCGCGCGCAGCGCGAGACGTTTCATCGTTGTGACCTGCCCGCCGTCTTCATGTCGCTGCCTCCGCGCCGGAGCCTACAGCAGGAACTGCACGCCCGCCAGCAGCTGGTTGGGGCTGTCGCCGGTGCTGAATTCCAACCCGTAGCGGAGCTTGTGCTTCAGGCGGTAGTAGTGCAGCCCGGCCGTCAGGTTCGACGTCTGGTCTCCCGATGCTTGGTCGACGACGGCGAGCTTGCCCGTCGCCTGCACGCGGTCGCGACGCAACCCCGTCTCGACGAACCAAGTGCTGCCGTGGAAGTTGACGTTGTCCCAGTCGTACCAGCCGGCGTTGAGCGTGCCGGACAGCTCGCCCAGATCGAAGCCGGACTGCAGGTCGATCACGAAGGCCCGGCTGTCGGTCGTCCAACCGGGAACGGCGGCCGACACGTAGCCGGCGCGGTTGGCCCGTCGCTGGTAGTCGATCCCCGTGCCCAGCAGCAGGTAGGGATCCCCGCCCAGGCGCTCCTGACCGTGGAACCAGGCCGTGGGCGCGGCGCCGACGGCCGCGTACTCCAGGTGCCCGGTGAAGCG
>Ga0172371_10001687_pt1 | contig 35151 bp, 34 predicted proteins | sample Lak12m_FD_114543 | JGI IMG/M metagenome (GOLD analysis project Ga0172371, IMG submission 114543) | Freshwater microbial communities from Kabuno Bay, South-Kivu, Congo - kab_022012_12m | ecosystem: Environmental > Aquatic > Freshwater > Lake | place: Democratic Republic of the Congo: South-Kivu... | reverse complement strand
GGTCGGCGACCGGTGAACAAAGGGTCCTTGTGACGCCGGCAGACCAATCGAGCAGCCAGTTGATGGTTGTGTGAACAGGCGCATTTCTGACGCCGCCGCAGCGGAATGCCGATGTCAGCTGCCGACACCGGAGAGGCGGATGAGGAAGAAAACGAGTGCGCCCAGAACTACAATTCCGAAAACAGCGGCAATGCTGATCCACAGCCACTTGCCGTCTTTCTTGGCGGAGAATGCAGTCGAAGGGGCTGTGCTCAGTGAAGTTGGCGGCGGGGAAATGCGGACTGTTACCTGCGGGCCCGTTGTGGTCGGAGACGGGGCGGGGGTCCCGGCGGGTTCTATGTCGGTGCCGTCAAACTGAATATCCACGGACCCGACCGTGATGATGTCTTTCGGACTGAGTTGGTATTCTTTGACTACCACACCGTTGAGGCGCGTACCGTTGGTGGAACCGAGGTCCTTCACGGTGAACTTGCGACCGTCGCGCACTATGGCGCAATGCTTTCCTGATATGGCCGGCTCCGGAATAGGTACAACGTTCTCCGCTGCGCGACCGATCACGATTTCATCGCGATCAATCTCAAATTTCTTCCCCTTGTTGTCGCCTGTGAGAATCCTAAGGTTGGCCATGCGACGATCCCTCCGCGCCGCGGTTGGTTTCATTCATTGCACAAACTGAATGCGCTGTCAATAACCTGCCCGGACGCGATCGCGTGTCGGCACGCTCAATCAGGTACGTCCATCCCAGGCGACCATGCCATCAACCATCGTCAGTACCGCCCGGCCCGTCAGCTTGCGGCCGTTGAAGGGTGTATTACGCGACTTTGATGCGAAGTGCCCGGAATCCACAACCCATTCAGAGTCCAGATCCAGCAACGTCAGGTTGGCCGGTGCGCCCGGCGCAAGTGAAGGGGCAGGCAGGCCAAGTATCTGTGCCGGGCCGGTGGTCCACCCTCGGAGCCAGGTCAGCCTGTCAATCGTGCCTTCTTTCACAAGGTTGAAGGTGATGCCGACGGCCGTCTCGAGACCTATGACGCCGAATGGTGCCGACAGCATGCCGTCTGCCTTCCTGGAGGCCGTGTGAGGCGCGTGATCGGTCGCAAACACCTCGACTGTTCCGTCACGAACTGCTCTGCGGAGCGCATCGCGGTCCTTGGGCCTGCCGAGGGGCGGGTTCATCTTGTAGTTGGCATCATTGCCCGGAATGTCTTTGTCGCAGAGTGCGAGGTGGTGAGGCGTTGCCTCGCCGGAAACCGGCACTCCCTGTTTCCGGGCCTCGCTAAGCAGCAGTAACGCGGCAGCGGTAAAGAGGTGCTGGATGTGGACGTGGCAACCGGTCTGGGCCGCAAGCTCTATGTCGCGTTCAACGATGGCTGTTTCGGCCTCCGGAGGGATGCCTGGCAGTCCGAGGCGTTTGGCAGCGGTCCCGTCAATCACCACCCCGTTACGAGCTATGGTGGGGTCGAGCGCATGATCGAATACGGGTTTCCCGGACTCGTGTGCGAGAAGCATTGCTTCCTGCATCACAGCCCTGTCTGAGACAGTTGAACCGTCATCTGTGAATGCCACGGCTCCGGCCGCAGCCATTGCCCTGATGTCGGCAGTTGCTGTGCCTTTCCGGCCACGAGTAAGACAACCTGCGGGAAGGATATGTATGGTCCCGGCTTCATCAGCGAGACGGATGGCATTGCGTACCATGTCGGCCGTGTCAACAGGCGGGGACGTATTCGGCATGGTGACCACGCGGACAAAACCGCCCCTCGCGGCAGCGGCAGCACCGGTGGCAATAGTCTCGGCTGCGTCGTTGCCCGGTTCCCTGAAGTGAACATGCAGGTCGGTCAAACCTGGAGCCAGAAAGAACCCGCGGCCGTCAATATCGATTACATTTGCCCCGCGGGGGCTCGTGTTGCCGCGCACCAATCCGTTCTCAATGTAAAGGTCTGCGGTTGTTTCGGTGCCGGCCGCCGGGTCCAGCAAACGTGCGCTCCTGATACAGTATGAATTTTGCATCAGCACCGGCAATGTAGCGCCGGCAAAGCCCCGCGTCACGCCGAATCCGGTGTGGTCTTTTGATGGCCCGGAAGGTGAAATTTCACTGTGCTTATGATCATGTCTTGATATAATGCGCGCCAATATGACGGACAGACAGACCATGTCGCCGGCAGTTGCCGCGAAATACCTGGTTTTCCGGAAATCGCTTCCGCTCCAGGTGGAACTCCAGGAGATTGCCAGGACCATCGGGCAAACCGAAGGGCTCGTCTGCCTTGAGATAGGTTCACCGAATCCACTGTTCAGCTACCGCCTGCGTAAACTTGGGGGGCAATGGCACACGGCGACTATGCGCGAGTCGGATCTGGCCACCTTCACGGAACTACTCGGCGAGAATGTCTACCTTGTTCCCGACTTCAAGCTGTCGTTCAAGAGGAAGATTTTTGATGTGGTTCTCATTACCGATGTCCTGGAGTCGATAAAGGAAGACGAAAAGTTTATTGAAGAATGCCATGGGGTCCTGAAGCCAGATGGTCGACTGGTCGTGAACGTAACCCGGCCAAAGTCGTGGTCTCTCCTCAATCCTTTGAGGGACCTCCTTGGGCTTACCCCCGAGGAGACGGGCCGGTTCCGGCCGGGGTATTCGGAATCAGAACTGTTCAACGTTCTGAAGCACGGTTTTGATGTCTCGAACATGAGATCGTACTCGCGCTGGTTCGTCGAGTTCGTCGACCTCTGGGTCCGGTCGGCAGTCAAGCGTGAGGCCGCCAGGCAGATTCCGGGCTCGGAGGCCCGAATGCAGCGAATCCTGAAGATAGCCGGTCCGTTTTACTGGATCGGCTACCAGCTGGACATGTTCCTGTTCTTCACCCGGGGGTTCCGGCTCGTGGCTTCCTCGAAGCGCCGTGCCTGGCGGCCCCGCAATGCGCCAGTTCTTGTGGATGGCCGTTCAATCAGTGAAGCAGTCCTCACCCGCGCTGCGGAATGACAGGTGGGTATGCTTGACTTCCGCCTTGGAGATGCTAGTTTCCACCCGCTTGGCCTTCCGGAGTGATTGAGTCCGGTGGAAGGCCGGGTTGCACAGGTGAGACGGAGGGCAGGACATCGATGAAACGCACGTATCAGCCGTCGAAGATCAAACGCCAGCGCCGGTGCGGTTTCCGGGCGCGAATGGCCACGTCCGACGGACGCAAGGTTCTGAGCCGCAGGCGCCGGAAGGGCCGCGCCAAACTGTCGGCATAGGAGCCGATGCGATGAACGGGCCGGATTTCCGGCTGGGACAGCGGCAGCGGGTTGTAGACCGCCGCGAATTCGAGCAGGCATTCGAACAAGGGGTTCGTTTTGCAGGCCGCTTCCAGGTGCTGTGGGTCCGGCGCGGAGAAGGTGCGTCGTTGAGACTCGGCGTCGTTGCCAGCAAGCGTTCCTTCCGCCGCGCGGTTGACAGAAACAGGGCCCGCAGGCTTCTCCGCGAATCGTTTCGTCTGAACAGGCACAGGCTCAAGGGCGACGCTGATGTTGTCCTCGTGGCGCGGACCGCCATCAGGCAGTCGATGTGCTCCGAGGTGACGCGGGATTTCCTTTACCTGGCCGGGAAAGCTGGCCTTTTCCCCGCACAGTGAACGCTGAAGGAATGATGCAACGGGCCCGGAGGACTGACTGGTGAGGCATATCCTGACAGGGATGATCCGTGTCTACCAGGCTTGCCTGTCGCCGTTGCTTGGTCCCTGCTGCCGGTTTGAGCCCTCGTGTTCCGAGTACTGTGCCACGGCCATTTCGAAATATGGATGCATCAAGGGTGTGTGGATGGGGTTTCTGCGGATTGCCCGTTGCCATCCGTTTCACGCCGGCGGGTTCGACCCCGTTCCGGGAACAGACAGCGCAGACAAAGGATGCCTGAGGAATGAACAAGACTGAGCTGACAAGTGTTGTGTTGCTGGCGGCGCTCCTGCTGGGATGGTTCCTGATCCAGTCGAAGCTGAACCCGACCGCCGTTGTTGAGGAAGGCCCGGTTGCCGGCACGACTGCCATCAGCAATGAAGTCGAGACGGCCTCCGCGCACGTGGCGACTCCTGCAAAGGAACCAGCCGCTGCCGATGTGAGCCCCGCCGTTTCGATTGCCGATGCAGGGCACTCTGTCGAGGAAGCCATAGCGGTGCTTGAGAACCAGGATGTTGTCGTTATGGTCACGTCATGGGGCGGGGCCATCAAATCGGTCCGGATGAAGAATTTCCGGTCCACGCTGGACCGTGAAAGCTCACCCGTTGAACTTGATTTTGCCTCGGCGCCGGCGCTTGCCCTGGAAGGCATACCGGGGCTATCCACGAACAACGACTTCACCATAGAACCCGATGCTGGCGGCTTCAGCGTGCGTATCAGGCGTGAAACGCGCGAGGGGTGGCGCCTGGTCCGGACCCTGAGCTTAGATCCGACCGGATACCAGATCCACGTGACCGACAACGTCGGGCCTGCAGACATGGAGGGCAGCGTCAGCCTCCCGTTGCACGCGGTTGTGTTAGGATCGATGCGCCTGGAAGAAAGTCACACCAAGTCTTCGGGTATGGCCTACCTCGGCGTGGATACTCTTGCCGAAACAGGCGGGGAAAAGGTCAAGCACTGGGGCACCCAGATACCTTCGTATTTTGGCGGACGCGGCTCATGGATGTCCTGCGGCCGCCAGCCGGCGGATAACCTTCCATTGCAGGTCAGCCACGTTGTGTCGAACTCGGTGTCATGGGCCGCGGTCAAGAACAAGTTCTTTGTTCAGATTGTGATGCCGTCCAGCGCTGCCGGTGACTGCGAGATTCGTGCCACGAGGCGAGACGAGCAGGGCAAGAGCCTGGTCGTTGACTCGGTGTCGGCACGCCTTCGTTTCGACGAAAAAGCCCTGCGTGGCGGTGAGCCCTTTACCCGTGACATACACTGCTACATCGGCCCCAAACTGCAGAGTGTGATAGGACAGCTGGATGGACACCGTGAAGACGTGATGGAGTTCGGTACCCTGAAGTGGGTCTGCAAGCTGTTGTTGAAGATAATGAACAGTCTGTATGCTCACATTCCCAACTACGGTGTGGTGATCATACTGTTGTCTCTGATTGTCAAGGGCGCCTTCTGGCCGATTACCAGGAAGAGCACCCAAAGCATGAAGAAGATGCAGGAGATACAGCCCGAGGTAAACGAGTTGAGGACCAAGTACAAGGCCAATCCCCAGAAGATGAATCAGGAAGTCATGGCTCTTTACCGGAAACACAAGGTGAATCCCGTTTCCGGTTGCCTGCCGATGCTCGTGCAGTTGCCGGTTCTCTTTGCCCTGTTCACAGTCCTGCGCAGCGCGGTTGAACTCCGGTTTGCACCGTTCCTGTGGATAGCCGACCTGAGTGAACCGGAAGGGCTGCTGGCTGGCGTACTGCCCATCCCGCTGAACCTGCTGCCCATCGCCATGACCGTCATGACCGTCCTGCAGCAACACCTGATGCCAACGTCTGCAGATCCGCAGCAGAAGAAGATGATGACCTACATGACGCTCATAATGCTGTTCATGTTCTACACGATGGCATCCGCGCTGGTTCTTTACTGGACCGTCAGTCAGAGCCTGTCGATCATCGCGGTACTCTACCAGCGACGGCGTGACCGTGCCGGTACTGTGCCGAAGACGGCATAGGGAACGGGGCAGCGTTGCCGGATCGATCTGGCCAGTACCGGACCCGGGGATCAGTCGAATTCCGGCCTGACGTCCCTGTTGAGAAGCGCTTCAACTGCCTCCAAAGGTTTCCGGCCTTCGTTGACGAGGGCGTGAACCTGGTCGGTGATGGGAACTTCAACGCCAGCGCGTTCCGCCAGAATCCTCGCGCTGGCACAGTTCCAGGCGCCCTCGATCGCCTGCTTTGTTGCAGCAAGTATGTCGGCCGGGCGTTCCCCGCGTCCGATACGCTCGCCGAAAGCACGGTTCCTGCTCATATGGCCGGTACAGGTGACCACGAGGTCACCGAGCCCGGAAAGGCCGGCAAATGTCTCCTGTTTTGCTCCCAGGGCACAACCCAGCCGTGTAATCTCGGCGAGGCCCCTGGTGATCAATGCGGCCCTGGTATTGTCCCCGAAACCAAGTCCGTCGCTGACTCCGACCGCCACTGCCATCACGTTCTTGAGCGCGCCGCCAAGTTCCACGCCTTTGACGTCGTTACACGTGTATACACGGAACCTGGGCGTGCTGAACAGGTTCTGGAAAAAGAGGCAGGTATCTTCAGATGCGCATGCCACCGTTACGGCAGTGGGTATTCCGCGTGCCACTTCGAGGGCGAAACTGGGCCCTGACAGAGCAGCTGCGTGCGGCAGGTGAAGCGTTTCAGCGGTGACTTCCGTCATGCGAGAGTGCGTTTCCGGATCAAGTCCTTTTGCCACGCTGATGACCCTGTAGCCGGGGGTGAGGAGCCCGCCGAAAGACTGGAGAACGGTCCGGAAGTAACGCGTTGGTACCGCGAGCACCAGGACAGTGCTTCCATCGACTGCCTCATTCCGGTCCGCAGTGATCACCAGTTCCCGTGGCAGTTTCATGCCCGGGAGGAAGTCGGTGTTCTCCCTGTTTCGGCGCATCTGTTCCGCATAGACCGGGAAGGGGCTCCACAGGCGGACACGATGCCTATTTCCGGCAAGGACCAGGGCCAGGGCCGTGCCCCATGCCCCGTCACCTATCACTGTGACATCATGCGGCATGTGATGGCGGGTCAAGCGACGCGTTCTGTTCGTTCCTGGCGCTGCCACGTGAAAAACGGTGTTCCGTGCCGTGGAACAGGCGCGTGATGTTGGCATGGTGACGGACAATGACGAGGACAGACAGAACGGTGAGCACAAGCGAAACCCATATCTCCAAGCCTGCGTAGAAAGTGAGTAGCCAGGCAGATACAGCCAGTGCCATGGCAGCGCAGATCGATGCCACCGACACGTAACGGCCAATCAGAAAGACAGCTATCCAGGCGACAAGTCCTGACAGAACCGGGATTGGCACGACGGCAAGCAGACCACCGGCGCCTGTAGCTACTCCTTTGCCTCCCTTGAAGCCGATGTATATCGGCCAGCTGTGACCGGCAATGGCCAGACACGCGCAATAGAGAGACATTCCGGAACCGGGATTGATGTCGGACAGGCGTGAGGCCAGGGAAGGGAACAAGACTGCGGGAATGAATCCTTTCAGGAAATCGAGGATGAAGGTCAGGATGCCCCATGTCTTGCCGACAGACCGGAACACGTTTGTGGCTCCGATATTCCTGCTGCCGACCTGGCGGATATCTACTCCCCGTGCGCGGGCCACCAGCAATCCGAAAGGGATCGAGCCAAGGAGATATGAAGAAACACCAGCAACGGACCAGAACAGTATTGCCGTGTGCCGCGGATCCAAGGACTACTCTTCCTCCTCTTCGGGGAGGTTTTCTTCGTAACGATAGACATCCAGCAGGTTTTCCACTTCGCCCATATCATCTGGCTTCATCCGGACAATCCATCCCTCGCCGTAGGGGTCCTCGTTGACAAGTTCGGGACTGCTCAATAGTTCGGTGTTGATACCCACGATTGTTCCGGCCACGGGAGCCCTGAAGTCATGTGTAGTGCGAAGTGACTCAATGATGCTGATATCTTCGCCCGCTGCGTAGTGGTGGTGTTCGTCCGGTTCGGGCAGTTCCACATTGGTGATATCAGGCAGGAGGCTCTGCACGTAGTCAGTCACCCCGACGACAATGGTGTTCTTCTCGACGCGCACCCACTCGTGCGTCGAAGTGTACTTGAGTTCGGACGGATCTGGCATCCCGCCGCTCAAATTGTCCTTCTTCTTAGATGAACTCATGTCTAGCGCTCAAGTCGCCTGTCCTTTTACAGTTTTGCGATATGCCGTCAAGAGGGTTTTTTGAGATTTCCTTTCAAGGTAATCGCCAACCGGCAAGGAATGGGTCGGTCACGATGTGCGCGCAAGGGCGAATTCAGCAATGGCCCTCAACGGTTCTACGGTCGAATTGCCAAGGCCGACAAGGGCTGAACATGCATCCCGGGTCAGTTTGGATGCCCGTAACCGTGCCTCTTTCTCGCCGTATACCGCTACGCAGCCGGATGGTTCGGGAGGCCTGGCAACGCCAGCCGGCAGATCCAGCAGGTCGTCCGTAATCTGGAATGAAAGCCCAAGTGCAGTGGCGTAACGTGTCAGCGCATCCAGCCTTTCCGAATGGGCCCCTGCCAGGACGGCACCGATGCGGACCGCAGCCCTGAACAGGTCGGCGGTCTTGTGAAGGTGGATGAAATCCATGGTGATCCTGTCCGGCAGGCGGTTGGCGGAGATCAGGTCTTCAACCTGGCCACCGACCACACCATGACTGCCGGCGGCGAGGGCCAGTTCAAGGGAGAGCTGGTTAGGATGGTGGGGTGTTGGGGCGGTTGTACGGGCCAAGAGTTCGAATGCCAGCGCCTGGAGTGCGTCGCCGGCGAGGAGCGCATTGGCCTCTCCGAATGCCACATGGACAGTGGGCTTGCCGCGACGCACGGCATCATTGTCCATGCACGGCAGATCATCGTGGATCAGTGTGTACGTATGGAACAGCTCCAATGCGACAGAAGGGATCAAGGCTGTCTCATCATTGCCGCCGCACGCGGTACAGGCGGCCAGGCACAAGACGGGGCGAAGGCGCTTCCCGCCCGTGAACACGGCGTATCGCATGGCTGAATGCAGGACTAAAGGTCGCTCGTCAGCCGCGGGTAGAACAGATTCGATCGCTGATTCTACGCGACCGGCCTGTTTCCTGAGGTACTCTTCCAGGTTGAAGGACTTCCTCATTGTCACTTCTGCAGACTAACCGGCTTGCCGTGTCAGCGCAAGGATGCTCGCGCACTTTGCCCAAGGATGGCCTGTCTTGGGATGGGCCCAGGCCTGCGGGTTTGTGAAGACATCGCCGGCTGGGTGGGTCAGAACTTCATCAGGAAGACGAATGCCACTGGTGGGATTGCCGCCAGGACTGTGGAAAGCAAGAACTTGAGCGGGTGCGGCGGCATGTCATTCTTTCGCGGGAAGAGGCACACCAGTGTGGCAAAGGAGGCAATGCTCAGGCAGAAGGACAGGATCAGCAGGATGAGGGCTGGCTCGAGCAGCGATGTGTCTCCGGGCCATGTCAGTGCCCCTGTTTTCAAGCTCACCAGGAAGGTTGCCGATGCCAGGATCGACAGCATGAGTGCAATATTCATAGGGAGTCGTACCGCCCGTGGCGTTGAATAGCGGCCATAAGCAGTCGCATCGCAGTAAGGCGTGAACCATTGTTGATGGAGCCGGCAGTTGAGAAAACGAGGCCCCTCTTTTCCCGGGCCATATCGAAATCGCGGAGGAACTCTGCCAGTATTCCCTGTTCATCATTTCGGCTCAGTGTAAATGGGGCCATCTGACCGTATATGACGGCATGGGGCAGGTTCTGCCGGATTTCCGAGACTGTGACTGTCGGTCCAAAATTGACGCCGGTAAGGTTCAGTCTCCCGAGGATGGGCAGGAGGTGTGCCATGGCGGAATCGGAATGCTGAAACCTCGAATCGGCCGGGGCGGGGGAATAGTGATCGAAGATCCCTTTCAGTATCGGGTAGCCGAAGAAAGTATACATATCGGGCGTCAGCAGGTAGCAGTTGTCGTCGCAGAAAGCGAAGCCACGTGGTGCAGTGGCTGGAGTGTAACCAGCTTCTTCGTCCAGTACGCGCGCTATCTCGAGCATGACCCGCAGAATTGTGTCCCGCAGGCGGGCTGCAAGATCCTGCCTGTCCATGATCAGGTAGAGGAGAGGCTCCAGACCGTATATCGAGGTGGCAAAGGTGACAGGTCCGCGCTGGCCCCTGTAAAGAGGCGGTTTGACTCCCTGCGCGGCAAGCCGCTCTTTCTCCTCATGCCAGTTCTCAGGCAGGATGAAAGCGCGGACATCCCTCTTGTCCACGCGGTCAAGAAGTGCGGACAGTTCATCTTCGCTATGGGCCGATTGCTCCAGCCACCACGAACCGGACTGCCAGATGTTCTTTGCCTCAAACACGTCGCTCAAACCCTTGACGGTCGGATACTGCAGTGCCGGGTCGCCGTGCTTCTCGTTGAGCAAACGCCGTCCCACAATGGATTCTGACTTGTCATTGTAGGCCTTGTTGAGCTTGAGTCCCCATTCCGGGTCCTGTGCGTAACGCCAGGCGTCTTCTTCAATACCAAGCTCCGCAAAGACGCACTCGTTGCTCATCTGCATACCGAGCGGAACCTGAGGGATATTCCTGCCAAACGGTTCGGCCGCAGCAAGCGCCTGGTCGGCCCAGAACCGCTCGATATCAACAGGCGCAAGACCATTATTCACTCTTGTCTCGCGCACCAGATCTTCGATCACCCTGGCATGATCGGGCTGAGTTCCCGGCCTGTTCAACGCATGTCTCCCTGCCACTGCCTGCGGATCCAACCATCCGCCGGTGGACACGGGAACGTGGATATCAGAATGCTCCCCGGTGTTCAACCCGATACATAATGCCTGCGTCTTTCCATGTCCACCCTCCTGCGCCGGGATGCCCCGCGGCTCGCCGCGGGGAGCTTCGCACTTCAGGCCGCTTCCGTTGTCTCCGCGGGAAGAAACGGCCTCATGATTTGAGGATGAAACGCGAGGAAGAACAACGCCGATTGAAACACATACCGCAATCCAAGCGATTCCACCTCGCTCAGAACGATCTGTACACGCGTTGCCTGGTCGCTGCCGTTGACTTTGCGCGAAAGACCCAGCACAAAGCCGCCCTTTTCCGCCTTCTGCAGCGAAATGATGGTGCTGGTCTGCCCGTTCCGGTGGAACAAACCGTCGTGCCGTCCCCCCGCCTTGTCGATCCGGCTTTCCAGGACGGCGAGCAGTTCGCAGATATCGGAGAACCCCAGCTTGACGGTTAGTTTGTCTTCCCACCCGAACGTGGCTTGACCGCCACCATCCGCGGAGCGGTTTGTCGCGGTCTTCTGCGACGCCATCTCGAGAAAGAAGCAGTTGTAGCGTTCTTCGCCCGGCCGGTTGAAACGTGGCTCAAGGCGCAGAACCGCGCCAGTGCCTGCCTGTGTAGGGTGGTAGAACGCAAGTTTCCGGTCCCATATCCTGTCACTGCCGTCTGGCCCCGGTGCCGCCGTTGCTGTCTTCATTGTGTTCGCCTCCGTCTTGTGTTGCGTGGTTTGTTTCTTTCCTGTTCCAACCTCTCAGAATCCGACATCACCGGCGTTACCGGTTGTATCGCTGTCCGGCGCCGCCGTTGTGACCTTGCCAGCATCCGATCCCTGGTCGGCACCGGCACGCGGACGGCCGATGAACTGAACCCTGTCTGCGCGGACCTTGATCTTGCTGTGTTTCTCCCCTTTGTCGGTCTCCCATTGGTCCAGCTGCAGACTTCCCTCAACCATCACCGCTGACCCCTTGCCAAGATACTGGCCGCAGGTCTCCGCCTGCCTGCCCCATACCACGATGTCGGTAAAACACGTACGTTTCACCACCTGGCCATCCTTGTTCTTGTACTGTTCTGATACCGCCAGACCCAGATCGGACACCGCTAACCCGGAGGACGTGTGCCTCAACTCCGGATCCCGCGTCAGATTTCCCATCAAGAATACCCTGTTCATGGTTCCCATGATTTCCTCCTGTGTGTTTTGTGCCTGCATTCTGATATGTGAGAAACCATATCCCACTGGTACCTGAAAGAGGGAAGACAGGCGGATTTCCGAAAGAAATGGATCTTTCTTGTGGAAGTCCCGACCTGCTGCGGGGAGAATGCGGGCGTGACAACGATAGAGTCATGGCTGAAGTGGAAGGAGAAGTGTGCCCTGTCCCTGTGCCCGCTCGAGACGCAGAATGAGCTCATGGAGTTCGCCGGCAGTCGGTTCACGCACTACATGCACGTGTATGCCACCGGTGCTCGAAAGGGCGGTCTGCTTGCCGGGCCACCCCATGCGCGTGACGCATGGCACCTGTTTGAAACCCATCTCCAGCTGCACAGGACCAGAGAAGGCAAGAAGTACAAGGAATGGCTGACGACCCGTGCGGACAAGTCCGATGCCCGTGCCGGGATGGAGTCGGGTGCCACGCTCATCATAAGAAGCGCCGTGCGAGACTATCTGCACGGGGAAGGACCCCGCCGCATGACTGAGTCGCTCGACGCCGGGTTGTGCCGCGATGGCGACGGAAACATCCTGACACTGTTCGATCTGTTGCCGGCAGAACAGGAAGGTTATTCCGGTCAGCAGGAATGTGACGCGCTTGCGCCTCAGATAGCCGATAAGGTCTTCGCAGCACTTGTCCACAGGGAAAAGGTGGCGCTGTTAGCGCGGCAACTCGATATCGCCCTTTCCAGTCCTGCTGCCACGGAAGCCGCCGGGTGCGCCAAGAGCATGCTGTCGGTTGCCTTCATGACAGGGCTTGAACGTGTGGCAGAAACTGCACGCGCATGCTGTCCGGGGGAGGATCGTGAATCCCTTGCCGCATTGGCTGTGTCTGTCTTCGAGGTGGTTCGCCAACGGGTGATGGAATGGGGAAGATCGGAAACGTGCTGCCTTTCTCTCTATATGAGTAGAAAGGGACGAAGCGATATGCCCGGAGCGCGAACGTGAGTCGCATTCTTCATAAAGATGACGCTGACCTACGGCGCCAGAGACGCCTGCTACGGAATTGGCTGGCCGAATGGCGGATCGAACAGATCCTCAGGGGTGGCAGACCCGATGGCCTCCCGGGAGAAGGACCGCCCTATGGGAAAATGCCGGCACCAGGGGCAGTCTGTGAAATTGGTCCTGAACCCGGCCAGGTATGGCTTCTTCCTCCGTGCGACGAGGCAGGGACTGCGGAACGGCCATTGTATATATGTGTAGTGCAGCATGTTGCACGCGGCAGGACGATGATTGTCCCGTTTGGGCCTTTTGGCTCTCCGGCCGTGTCCGGCGAGTGGAAGACCGGAATCACATCAAAGCCGCTGCGGGTACTGTGTTTCTGGAATGCTCGCGAGATCGACGCGTCGATGCTTGCACTTGCCTGGTACAGTGGTCGCGTCAGCCGTCATTCATGCGAGAAGATCGCGGAATCGTTCTTGTATGCGAGGAAAACTTCTAACACCGAGGTGGTCCAGCGAGGTGGATTCGGGCCGCCCCTGAGACATCCGCTCGACCCAAGGCACCAGTACCTTGCAGAGGAATCGGAGCTGTTCGAGGCCCACGTGAGCTCCATGCGGCGCGTTGCCGGGACCGATTCCACCAGGACGGAAGTCGCATACCGGTACGAACCGGGCATCGTCCCGCTCAGGCTGGCTGCGGAGTCGCGCGCGGAGTATGGCGCCAGGCGAAGGAAATCTCACGGCACGGACAGGCGGAAACGATAGTGAGTCGCGGCGAAGCTGATATTGAGTTGCAGCGAATGCCTGCTATATTACCTGCCTTTTCACGGTGATCGCAGGATCAATCCGGGTGGTCGGATAACAGGCGGGGAATGGTCCCGAAGAATGGGGAATGAAATGTCCAGAAAACGGAGAATTGCGCAGGTAGGTCTTGGTGGACGCGGACGTTGGTACTTCATGTCACTTGCAGGGAAGTATCGCCAATATGCGGAACTGGTCGGGTTCTGTGACAACAACCAGGGCAGGTTGAAGCTTGCGCAGGATGATGTGCGCGCAAAGGGCCTGAATGTGCCCGGGTATGCCGACAAGGATTTCGACCGGATGATCGCAGAAACCCGTCCGGACTCCGTAATTGTGACCACGCGCGATTGTTTTCATGACAAGTACATGTGCAGGGCGATGGAGCTTGGCTGCGACGTGATCACCGAGAAACCGATGACCACGGACGCGGAGAAGTGCCGACGCATAATTGACACGCGCCGCAAGACGGGCCGCAAATGTACAGTTACTTTCAACTACAGGTATTCGCCTCCCAGGACGCAGATAAAGGACCTGTTGATGACGGGCGTTGTGGGTAACATCCTTTCGGTGGACTTCCACTGGCTTCTGAACACCTCCCATGGCGCCGACTACTTCCGCCGTTGGCACAGGAACAAGGAGAACTCCGGGGGCCTCCTGGTGCATAAGGCGACTCACCATTTTGACCTGGTGAACTGGTGGCTGTCTACCGTCCCGGAGACCGTGTTTGCCATGGGGAAACGGGATTTCTACACGCCGAAGACGGCAGAGCGCTACGGACTCAAACGCCGCGGCGAACGGTGCCGTGGCTGTGCCGAGAAGAAACGTTGCCGGTTCTATATGGACCTGGCTGCGTACCCTGATACGAAGTCGCTCTACCTGGATGCCGAACAGTATGACGGCTATTTCCGCGACAGGTGTGTGTTCAGCGACAAGATTGATATCGAGGACACGATGCACGTGATGGTCAGGTATCGCAACGGGACGACGATGAGCTATTCCCTGCATGCCTTCATGCCCTGGGAAGGGTACATCATCGCCTTCAACGGGACACGAGGCCGGCTTGAACACAAGTGCATGGAATCGGTCTATGTCAGCGGAGACGGGACGATTCCAGGCGAATTGCTGAGTGCCGGAACTTCGACGATGGTGTTCCCTCATTTCGGCCAGGGTTATCCTGTACCGATCTGGAGCGGGGAAGGTGGCCACGGCGGCGGGGATGACCCGCTGCTTGACGATATCTTCCTGCCCAATCCTCCGGCAGACAAGTACCTCCGTGCCGCGGACCAGCGTGCTGGCGCGTACTCGATCCTGACCGGAATCGCCGCCAACGTGTCCATGGCAAGCGGTGGCGCGGTCAAGATTACCGACCTTGTGCCTGGAATTGAGATGCCGGACTACACCGCTATGCCTTCGCCCGATGCTCCGATAGATCCCGGCAAGCAGCACCCGAGCGCCAAGCTGGTTGTTGCGACCGAAATCCGCGGTTTCTCGTCAAGTCCGTTGCTGCCTGCGGTGCGCGACATCTCCAGGGCAGCGCGGCCTCCTGCCGGCACCAGGTTTTCTCCCGTCAAAAGGCTACCGACGGTCGGCATGTACGACATTCGTCCTGTTCACAAGGGGAAGCACGGGTGTGTGTATCTTCGTGCGATCCTGAGACTGAGCAAGGCCGGGAACGGCAGGCTGTTGTACGGGGCAGACGGTCCGGTTCGCGTGTGGGTGAACGGCGAACCAGCCGACAGCCATCCCGAGGCAACCAACCCGGCGGTCCCGGGGCAGTACTCGTGCCATGTTGGATGGCGTAGGGGAGCGAACGAAGTCATGTTCGCCATAAGCTCAAATCACGGCAATGCCTGGGGAATCATGGCGCAACAGCGCTATTCCTGACGCCGGCGTACACAGTGCCTGAAATGGCACAACCGGCTCGTGGTCATGATCGTGCTTCAGCCGTCACCGGCAGGGCTTCGTGGTGGTGTTTCCCGAACCGGCCGGAGTTGTTGCACTGAAGCGGCAAAGTCCGGCGCCGGTGTGAAGTATGCCTTCGCTCCCGTGCTTACGTAGATGGTCAATGGCCTCCGATCAGGTATCATTATCACATCGCAGTCGCGGAAGCGGGCCAGTAGCTCCGGTGCGTTATCGATACCGGCCACGAAAAGGGCAGTGGACATCGCGTCAGCTTCAACGGCGCTTGCGGCAATGACCGTAACCCCTGCCATTCCCTGCACAGGGTACCCGGTGAGGGGATCGATGACGTGGGCGTAACGTTTGCCGTCAATCGTGACAAAGCGTTCGTAATTTCCCGAAGTGGCCACGGCTCGCCCGGCAGTGAGATTGAGAGATCCTATCACGGTGTCAGTATCAAATGGATTCCGCACGCCGACTCGCCATGGAGTGGTTCCGCGTGCGAACCCCGCGCAGCGCAAGTTACCTCCCAGGTTGACCATGACATTGGAGACCCCACTGGTGGTGATCTTGTGGAAGCACACATCTACGGCGTAACCCTTCGCTATGCCGCCAAGATCGACCATCATGTTCGTAGCCGCAAGGTATGCCGTTCTCTCCCGCACTGAAAGGCGCCTGTAGCCGGTCTGTTCGCGCACTCGCAGGATTTGTTTCTTGTCCGGCAACTCCCGGGGCACCGTGCCACCGTTGAAACCCCAGAATCGGACCAGAGGTCCGATCGTGACGTCGAAACGTCCCCCGGACACTTCGGCGTAGAACAGCGCAAGTTGGAGGACATCCCGTGTTTCGCCGGAGACGGGGACTGGTCCCCGTCCGGCAGACTGGTTTATCCGGGAGATCTCACTGGCGGGTCGAAACAGGCTGAGTTCTGCCTCCAGGGCCGCGATTGCCTCCCTGGCGGTGTCGGTGCATGGCCGCAGAAGGCGGCTGTCTGCTGCGGGGAGGGCCACGCTGGCGTATGTTCCCATGGCCATCCACGTGTTCTCTATGGGCCGTGCCTGCCTTCCGCACCCCGTCAGGCAGGAAAGAACGACTGCGATGGTTGCAGGAACCACGGTACTGCGATTGAAATCACTGGTCATGCCCGGTATGTCCTGGTTCAGCGAAATAGGCGTGAGGCGAGGAGTTCAGGAATACCTCGTAGGACTCAAACCGGTACATCGGCGGCAAGAGGTTGTTGGAATCTTCAAAATACTGCCTTGCCTCCTTCTCCCGCCCCGCCTTGTGGAGGATCCGGGCAGCATCTGTGATCAATGTGCGTCGCCCGGCCTGGAAGCTCTCAAAAGGATACTGGCTGATCACCAGGTCGTAACGCCGCAGTGCCGCCTGCAGGCGGGTAACATCGGGCGCTCTTTCATAACTGCCGGACGCAGTGTCGAAGGTGAGCATCCCTGAACGGAACAATTCGCTCAAACACTGTAGAATCATCCGGTGACAAAGAACCAGATCGTTGCCGCGTGCCGCGGGCAATCCTCGGTATGCCCAGTAGATGGCATGTGTTTCCGGCAGGCGCCAGTCGAGGGCCCCGACTTCGCTCTCCAAGGTTCGCATGATGTCCACGACGAGGCCATAGCGTGTTGCCATGGACCTGGAGCGTGTTGGATCAGCCTGGATTGCGGAATAGTCAGGATAGCCTGACCCGAAGAGAGCGGTCATCTCGGCAGCAAGGCGCTGTTTGTAGAAGAGATGCGCGGTGTCCAGGGCCGCGCCTATCTTATGCTGATACAGCCAGCCAATTGTCTGGCAGATTCCCGCGGCGCCGGGGTTGTACAGCAGTCCTTCGTCTCGAAGAAGGCGTATGCCGCTCTGGACCCACCGCCACCGATCTTCCGGGTCCGTCATCATCACGCTTATGTTGTAGGCCAGGTTCCACGCGTGGAACTGCCACACCTCGACATTCCTCGGATCAAGGCGTGTTATCCAGTCGGACAGCTGGATCAATTCAACATACTGCCCGTCCTCCTGCAGGTTGGATGCGCGTAACCACAGGATGTCCGCCAGGAGCCCCCTGAACCCGCCGAGCATGATTGTGGTCAGTACCATCGCTGGAGGGGCGTGACGCATCTCCGGCATGAGGAATCTTCCGGTCTGTCGCTGCTGCGAAAGGCTGCGTGCAAAGAAGGAGGTCCCGAACAAGCATACAACGGCAATGAGGAGCAGAAGGTATGATGTCCTATGTTTCATGGCCATACTATGTTGTTGATCCGGGTAACGCGAGTTCCCGTCGGCGCAACACCAGGCTGCCGGCAAGACCAATTACTGCCGGGTAGAGAAAGATGAGGAACCAGGCGGTTTTTGCCGCCTCGGCAGCCGGCACATAAGTTCCGTCGGCAACACGTCCTATCGGCATCGATGTGAAAACAGGGGAGGACAACCAGGTGACAAATTCGATGATCCTGTCTCCGGCTTTCATGACGGCCGTCACCAGTGGCCGTGAAACGGCTGGACCGTGGTGTGGTTCCACTGGTCCCCCGCTCACATCCACGGAGTTGCTGAGCAAGCAGATGATCAGGACTGCCGTTGAGAAGAAAGTGGCAACGGGAAGGGAAAACATCGTGCTGGCAGTTACCCCGAGGGCCGCCAGCAGTGCAAGCTGGCAGAAGAGGATGATACCGGCGTTTGCCAGGTTCAGACCGAAAGACCCTGTCCGTACCAGGATCTCAAGACCTTTCCCTGTATCCAGCATCACCGTGTCGGAGTGGGCACGGTCGGCGTTCTTGAATGACACAACCAGGGTATTTGCAGCAGGGATGGCGCCCGCCGGTATCTTCATGCGGTGCACTCCGTCGGCCGTACCGGACGCGGCCCTGAAACACTCCGGGCGTTCCTGCGTTCCAATGCTCCAGGTGCCTGAGACGGGTCTTCGATCCCGGTGTGACGAAACGAGTTTGAAACGCAGGGTCATGCTCGCAGCGTCGCGTTTCTTAGCGATTGCATCCGGGATGTCAAAGGTCCACTTGCGGGTCTGTCCGGCCGGAACCACCCATCGTTCAGCCTTGACCGTGTTCTCGATGTTGCGACGGAGTTCCGCCTCGGAAATGGAGGGGTCGACAAGGTTCCTCTGCCTGAGCATCCGCAACCGGGCTTCCGCTTCATTGTCGACAATCACCGGGCGCGGCGTCAGCACGCGGCTGCACAGAAGGACCTCGTTGACAAGGCGGTCCCGTGCGCCCGGATCCGTCTCCCCGGATGCCTTGAATCCGATCCCTGCATAGAGCGCAACGAATACGAGGCACAACAGGCCGGCATCCATCAACAGGATACCCATCCACTTGCCAGCCCAGATCTGCCACGCTCTGACAGGCTTGACTACAACGAGCTGGATCTGGTGTTCCTCAATCTCCTGTGATACGGAAGCAGATGCGGCCCAGAGTGTTACAACTGCCAGGAGCATCTGTGACAGGCCAAGAGTGTAGACGATCATCATGTTCACCTGGCCCACCAGTGTGCCGTCGCCAACTATGGTAGCAGGGAGGCAGATCACGAGGCCGCCAAGGATCAGCAGAAGGCAGAGTAGCAGCCGCGAACGTACGGCGGATCGAAGTGTCAGAACAGCGATGGCCTGGATGCTAGTCATGACTGGAGAGGTATTGTGCCACACCTTCGGTCCGGCCCGTCCCTGAAGGCTCAGGCGTGCGCTGGTGTGCTTCCTCAACTACCTTCAGGAAGAATTGCTCAAGATTCATCGACGGGCGTCCGACTTCGGGCTCCGAGCCAAGCAGGGCACGGAGGCTTTTCAGTACGGCCGCAAGGCGATCCGGGGGCAGGACGGGGATCGTGAGGGACAGATGTTCCGATGTTTCCAGGAGTTCGCGTACGCGGCCGTGTGCCCGTATCTCACCATTGTACAGTATGGCAATACGGTCGCATACGTCCTCCACGTCTGCAAGGAGGTGGGAAGAAAGCACGATGGTCTTGCCGCGGCCGGCAAGAGTTCTTATCAGGTCCTTCACCTGTCTGCAACCTATGGGGTCAAGCCCCGGGGTCGGCTCGTCGAGGAAGACCAGGCGGGGGTCGTTGATCAGGGCCTGGGCTATTCCGATCCGGCGGGACATGCCCTTCGAGAATCCGCCCACCGGTCGGTGCGCGGCGTGGCTCAATCCGACCATCTCGAGCAGCTGCTTTGAGCGCTCTCCACGAGTGTGGCGGTCAATACCGAAGAGCCTGGCGTAGAAATCCAGTGTCTCGGCGGGGGTGAGATACTGGTACAGGTATGATTCCTCCGGCAGGTAACCTATCTCTTTCTTTGCTGCAACGTCGGTCGGTTCGCGACCGAGTATCTTTACGGTTCCCGAAGAGGGGTGGAGCAGGCCGAGAAGGATCTTTATTGTTGTGCTTTTGCCCGAGCCGTTGGGCCCGAGAAGCCCGAAAACTTCGCCTTCCTTCACGTCCATCGTGATCCCGTTCAACGCGGTTACCGTGGGCCTTTGCCAGAAGTCGCGGAACACTTTGCGCAGGTTGAGGATTTCCACCGCAGGATGGTTTGAAGTCTCCGTCATGGCGCCTCCGTCACTTCATTTCGGTGTGCCTGAATGACAGCAGGCCCAGACACAAGATCGCTCCAGTGTAAGACGCGGCATACAGGACGGCCGAGCCGACGTATGTCAGCGGCACGTGGCCGTCCGAGTTCAGTGCGTCCGCCATCCAGAAGTGCTGCCAGTCCGGAATTATCGCGCGCAGCAGCCCGGCGCTCCAGCCTGACAGCGTGCCACCGGTAAGCAGGTAGTCCGCTGTGAGGCCTACGACCAGGATGGCTGCGCAGATAGTCAATGTCGGCAGCGACCCGAGGCGAGCCGATATCGCGACAGCAAAGGCAGCCAGGATGACGAGCGCCATCGTTGTCAGGACCCCGGCTGGCAGTATTCTCCACTGAATATCGGTGTCGAGTGGTGTGAAAGATCCGTGCCGGTCGAAACAGACGGCGTAGACGAAGATAAGCGATATGAAGACCATCAGCGCCGCAAAGGCTCCGGAACTGAATGGTTTCCTGCGGAAGTAATTGGCAACAGCCGCCACGCCGCAGGCGGCGGGAGCCGCAAGGACGAGAAGGAGCCCTGTCCGCCAGTCCATCGCGTAGCCGATGAAATCTCCTTTTATGACAAATGTTTCCGCCGTCCGTGTGGCCAGCATTGTCGACATGACTGCCACGAGAGAGAATGCGACAATGACCATGGAAACACCCGCGAACTTGGCAAGAAAGAAGGTGTCCCTGCTGACGGGCTTGCTCAGGATCACAGAAGCCGTTCCCGACCTTATCTCGCGCGAGAGAGCCGATGCGGCGGCGTGTACCCCGACGAACAGGCCGAAAAGCAGGTGAAACGCCAACCCGCCGTCCCTGGCAAGCTTGCCTCCCTCGCCGAAATTGTGCATGAGCAACAGGGGTACGGCCGCGGTTGCCGTGACGCACGATATGGTGAGCATGAGACAGACCGGCTGGCGTATGGCTTCAAGAGCCGTCAGCCGCATCATGATGTAGAACTGTCGGATCCCGTGCACGTTGCGGTCTCCGGAATCTCAGTGTTGGCCTGCCTCGCAGAAGCGGGGTCAGGCGTCCTTTTCCCGCAGCGCTTCCCGGCGACTCAGCTTTATGCGGCCGCGCTCGTCGACCCCGATACACTTGACCCACATGCGGTCGCCCACCTTGCAGATTTCGTCCACGCTCTTGACTCGTCGATCGGCCATCTCGCTGATGTGCACGAGACCTTCGCGGCCGGGGAGGATCTCGACAAAGGCGCCAAACTCCTTAACGCCGGTAACGACGCCATCGTACAGCCGACCCTCTTCGGGTTCGGCGGTGATCATGCCGACCTCGCGCACCGCTGTTTCCATCGACTGCGGATTGCTGGCGAAGATGCTTACCGTGCCGTCTTCCTCGATATCGATCTGGGCGCCGGAGATTTCCGTGATACGGCGGATGTTCTTGCCGCCGGGACCGATCAATTCGCCGATCTTGTCGACCGGTATCTTGATGAGCTGGATGCGCGGCGCGTGAGGCGACATTTCCGTGCGGGGAGCCGGCAGCACATGCTCCATGAAATCCAGTATCTTGAGGCGCGCAGCGCGGGCGCTCTCAAAAGCTCCTGCCACCAGGTCCCAGGTGAGGCCCTGTATCTTAAGGTCAACCTGGAAGCCGGTTATGCCGTCGCGGGTTCCGGCGACCTTGAAGTCCATATCGCCGCAATGGTCCTCGGCGCCGATGATGTCGGTCACCAGGACTGCCTTTCCTTCGCCGGTGAAAAGACCGATCGAAATGCCTGCAACCGGCTTCAGGATCGGAACACCGGCGTCCATCAATGCGAGGGTTCCCACGCAGATGCTGGCCATTGAACTTGATCCGTTCGAACCCATTATGTCTGATACAACGCGTATCGTGTAGGGATAGTCTTTCGGCAGCACCTCGGCCAGTGAACGTTCGGCGAGGGCACCGTGCCCGATCTCGCGCCTTCCAGTCATGCCAAGCCGCCCCACCTCTCCCACGCTGTAGGGGGGGAAGTTGTAGTGCAGCATGAACTTCTTCTCGTCCACACCGCCGGTTATGGCATCAAGGCTCTGGGTGTCGGACTTGGTCCCGAGGGTCACGCTGCCGAGTGCCTGGGTTTCACCCCGGGCGAAGATCGCGGAACCATGGGTGCGGGGCAATACGCCGACCTGCGCATACAACGGGCGGATCTCGTCGTTTGCCCGTCCGTCGATGCGGCGACCGTGTTCAAGGACATTACGCCGGACGGTCTCGATCTCGAGGGCATCAAAAGCTGCCCGGAACTGCTCCTCGGTCATCTCCGGGAACCTCTCCAGGAGGCGGGCCTGCAGGTCAGTCTTGACCGCCTCAACCTTGTCCTGGCGTTCCAGTTTGCCCGCAATCAGAAGCGCTTCAGAGAGGGTCTTTCTGCCGAGATCACGGGCTGCATTCAGGATTGTCACATCCTGTTTGGGTATCTCGACAACCTTGTCCGGCAGACCGAGCTTGCGGCGGAGTTCCACCTGTGCATCGATGATCTTGACGCATTCCGCGTGAGCGGTCTTCATGGCCTGCAACAGGTCGGCTTCGCTGATCTGCTTCGCGGCGCCTTCGATCATGAGAGGCAGGTCGCGGGTGCTGGCGTAGACGAGGTCGATATCGCTTGATTCACGTTCCTTGTGGGTCGGATTGACGACCAGTTGCCCGTTGACCCGTCCTACCCGGACGCCGGCGACCGGTCCCATGAACGGTATCTCGGAAAGTGTCAGCGCGGCACTGGACGCGACTATGCTCAGAACATCGGCTTCGTTCTCGCCGTCAGCGGACAGGAGCATGTTGTTGATCTGGACATCGTTGCAGTAACCGTCGGGGAACATCGTGCGGAGCGGACGGTCTGTCAGGCGTGCGGTGAGTATTTCCTTCTCGGATGGTTTGGATTCGCGCTTGAAGAAACCGCCCGGGAAACGGCCTGCGGCGTAGAACTTTTCACGGTACTCGACCTGGAGGGGAAAATAGTCAATGCCCTCGCGTGGTTCCTTTGTGCAGGTTACACCTGAGAACAGCACGGTGTCACCGGTACGGGCCGTTACCGCGCCGGCTGCCTGCTGGGCGAGAAGCCCGGCTTCGATAACGAGTGCTTTGGTTCCAACATTTACGGATACTGATACGGTGTCTTTCATGATACCTCTTTTCCGGAAGGCCCTGAAGGTTGGCAGAATGCTCGCCCAGTGCAGTGGGGAAGCGTATCGGTCGACAGGTGAGACAATGCGAGATGGCGTCAGCGCCGGATGCTGAGCTCTTTGATGAGGCGCTGATAGCGCGATTCGTCTTTCTGCTTCAAGTAGTCCAAAAGACGACGTCGGGCGTTCACCATTTTGATCAGCCCGTACCTCGAGCTGTGATCTTTGACGTGTGACTTCAGATGCTCTGTGAGCATGTCTATTCGCTTAGACAGCAATGCGACCTGGACATCGGAAGAACCCGTATCGCCATCGTGACGCTGGAACTTCTTCTGAATTGCCTGCTTGTCAAACCGACTCATGACCCTTTTAGAACCTTTCCAATGCTCCCTTGATCTTTGTTTTATTTGTTTATTCGCGGGCGACTATAAACAGGCATCTTGTCCCTGTAAAGGGATTCTTTATCTTTTTTGAGCGGCTTGCAGTTTCTCAGCAGTGAAGCCGCAAGGCGGACATCTTTCCTGATCTGCCTTGCCAGGGACCGGTGATCCGGGAACGTCTGCTCTGCCCGTATCCTGCGCAGGAAGAAAACCTCCATCATCCGGCCATAGAGGCGCCTGGACGTGTTGAACAGGTGTGCCTCCAGGTGTACCGCGAGCGGCGCGCCGAGGCGGTGAAAAGTCGGGCGGACGCCTATGTTCACAATCCCGTCATGCCACGTGCGGCCGACCAGCACGCGAACGGCATAGACTCCCTGGGGGGGCAGGACCTCGGCCCCGGTCTCCAGGTTCGCCGTCGGGAAGCCCAGCTTGCGTCCGATTCCCCGGCCGCGCGTAACCCTGCCAAGTACGCTGAACGGCCGTCCGAGCATGGCCGCGGCTTCGTGAAGCCTCCCGTTCAGGACAGAAGACCTGACCCTGGTGCTGGACACGACCTGTCCATTCCACATGGAGGGTGGGACAATGTCCACGGAGTAGCCGAATCTCAGGCCAAGCCGGGCCAGGAGGTCCGTATTGCCCGCACGTCCCCGCCCGAAGCGCCAGTTGGTTCCAACCAGTACCCGGCGCAGACCCGGGCAGCTTCCCGCCAGGCTCTTTACAAAAGCATGCGCGCTCAGCCTGGCGAACCTCCGGCTGAAGGGAAGAACCAGGCAGCCATCGAGTCCGAGCCGTTCCAGGATCATGAATCTGTGCTCGTTCGACGTGAGGAGGGCAGGGGCCCCGGCAGGATTCACCACCCGCCGCGGATGCGTATCGAACGTGAGTATCCATGCCTCGCCGTCAAGCGCATGCGCGGCCGCAATGGTCTTCCTGATCACTCGAACGTGCCCGATGTGAACCCCGTCGAAGAAGCCTGCCGCCAGGGCGATGGGGCCGGTGCATTGGCGCATGGCGTGGAGTGAGGATCGCAGCTTCATGGTGCCGGGGTCTGTCCGCCTGTTGGCATGCCCTGCGGGGCGAACTGGCGGATCGGGATGATCTTCCCCTGGAGGGTGTTGCGGTCCATCTTGATGATCTCGTCCAGTGTCAGGGCCCGTTGCAGGTGAAACTCGCCCGTCACCGTGCGGCACAGAGCAGACAGGTGAGCACCGCATCCAAGTGCTGTTCCTATGTCGGCACAGAGGGTCCGCACGTACGTTCCCTTTGTGCACCTCACTGTGAAAGCTGCGCGCGGCAGGTCGAATGAAGTCAGGCGGAACTCATAAACGTGAACAAGGCGGGGTTTGCGCTCAACAACTTCACCGCGGCGGGCGCGCTTGTACAGGGGGACACCGGCCACTTTCACCGCCGAAACCATGGGTGGCGTCTGGTAGATGTCGCCCTTGAGCGCGTCCATCGCCGCCTGGACCTTGTCAGCCGTTACGGCACTGCAATCTGCTTCGCGCGTGACTGCTCCGTCAGCGTCATGGGAATCCGTCTCGATGCCCAGGGTCATGACGCCCTCGTAGGTCTTGTCCGAACCCATGAAGCGTTCGGATAGCCTGGTGGCCCGTCCTATGAGAATTACCAGGATACCCGTGGCCTGCGGATCCAGCGTTCCGCCATGTCCAACCTTGGGGAGGGCAAACCGGCGACGGATTGCGTCCACCACGTCGTGCGAGGTGGGGCCGGACGGCTTGTTGACAATCAGCACGCCGTCAAAAGGGTCAATGTCCCTGGGCGGCGCTGGGGCGTTACCCGGGGTCCGGTGGAACGGCTTCATCCTCTGGCTCCTTGTGGTCGGGCGACTCCTGGCCGTCCCCCATGGCATCCTTCTCGGGATGCTCGCGCTCAAGGTCGGCAAGGACTGCGAGAATGTGGTCTCCCTTCTCAAGGGATGGGTCCAGCCTGAAAGCAAGCTTGGGCGTGTATTTCAGATGGAGATCGTCGTTGATCTTCTCCTGCATTTCCTGCCGGTGCCGCGCCAGGATTCTCAGCATCGCGGCGCGTTCCTGTTCGTGGCCGCGGATCGACACCAGGACACGTGCATGCTGGAGGCTCCTGCTGACTATCACGCGCGTGATAGTGATGGCGGAAATGTCAAAGTTCTCCTCGGTGACGTACCTGTAGAGGGCTTCGCCGACCTCCTGCTTTATCAATTCATTGAGCCTGGTAATGCGGTCTACAGTCATGGTCGTTCCGGTTGAGCTGACAGTGTGGCTGCCCGACGGAAGTCGGAGTGCTAAAGAGTCTGGTGGACTTCCTCGTGGAGGTAGAATTCGAGCACGTCGTCCACTTCGAAATCCATCGTCTTGGCCAGCCTGATTCCGCACTCCTGTCCCTCTTTGACCTCCGATACCGAATCCTTGAACCGTTTGAGGGATTCTATGGTTCCTTCGCAGAGAGTCTCGTTGTTGCGCTTTACGCGCACGCGGTACTTGTGGACTATGTTGCCGTCGGTAACCCGGCAACCGGCCACCTTGCCCTTCTTGCCGGCGACGAATACCTGGAGTACCTTTGCATGCCCCATGAGTTTGTCGCGGACGATGGGGGCAAGCAGGCCGCCCATGGCGTCACGCACCTGGTCAAGCAACTCATAGATGATCTGGTGCATCCGGATGTCAACGCCTTCGTGCCTTGCCATTGCCTCTACGCCGGGCTCCTTGGGAACGTTGAAACCCAGGATCACCGCGTTGGATGCGCTGGCCAGCATGACGTCGTTGGTGGTTATGTTCCCGGTGGCCGAATAGATCATGTTCAGCTGAACCTTGTCGGTCTTGATGTCTTCAAGCATATGGATGATGGCTTCCGCGGAACCCTGTGTGTCGGCCTTCAGGATAACCTTCAGTTCCAGCTTGTCCTTTTCTGCCTCGAGCCGGCCGAACAGGTCATCCAGCGACATCTTCTTGGGGGCCGTGGTCTTGATTGTATGGGCCTTTTCCGACCGTTCTGCCGCCATGGCCCTGGCTGCTTTGTCGTCGGCAAGCACCTTGAAATCGGATCCCGCTTCCGGAACGCCTGGCATGCCAAGGCACTTTACAGCCATGGCCGGGCCGGCGCTCTTGACCTTGGTGCCGCGGTCATTGATCAGGGCCCGGACCTTGCCGCAATACTGGTCACAAAGGATCGTGTCGCCAACCTTCAGGGAGCCGTTTCTGACAAGGAGTGTGGCCGTAGGTCCCATGCCGGCCTCAAGCTGGGCCTCGACGACGTATCCCTCGGCACGCTTTCGCGGGTTCGACTTGAGTTCCAGCATCTCTGCCTGCAGCAGGATCATCTCAAGGAGATGGTCAATGCCCTTGCCGGTCAGGGCGCTGACAGGGCAACACATGATCTGTCCGCCCCAGTCCTCGGGGGCCAGCCCCATGCCCTGGAGCTGCTGCTTCACCTTGTCGGCGTTTGCGTTGGGGAGGTCCATCTTGTTGATGGCCACCATCATCGTCACCTTGGCGGCCTGCGCGTGACTGATGGCCTCCTTGGTCTGGGGCATCACCCCGTCCACGCCGTCGATAATTATCACCGCGATATCTGTAAGGTTGGCCCCGCGGGCGCGCATGGCAGTGAACGCGGCGTGTCCCGGGGTATCGAGGAAGGTGATGTGGCGTCCATTAACGTCGACGGAATAGGCGCCGATATGCTGCGTGATGCCACCCCATTCGCCTTTGGCCACAGAGGTGTTCCGTATCTTGTCCAGCAGTGAAGTCTTGCCGTGATCCACGTGGCCGAGGAAAGTAACCACCGGGGGTCGTGTCTGCTGGTCCTCCGGCCGGTCGGATACTTCGGTCCCGACCGGTTTCGCCTTTGGCGGCGCCTTGTGTTCCTCGCTCTTCTTTTCCTGCTCGAGGGTAAAACCGTGTTTTTCGACAACGGCCTTGGCAATGTTCAGGTCAATGCGCTGGTTGATCGACGCCAGCACATTCATGCTCATCATCTCCGCGATGAGCTTGTGAGGCTTGATGCCCAGTGCCTCGGCCAGTTTCTTCACGATCACAGGGCCCTTGATCCGTACAGCCTTGTCCACGACTCTTATATCGGAAGCCTTTGCGGCAGGCGCGGCGGCCTTTGCTTCCGCAGGCGGCTCGGCAACCGGCTCGACAACGGGCGCTGCAACCTTGGCAGGCGGGGCGGCTTTCGGCACAACGGGCGGCGTCGCGGCTTTTGCGGCCGCAGGGGCCGGTTTCGGTTGTTCAACGTCCGTCTTCCTGGAAGGAGAAGCCCGACTGGCACGGACCTTTGCCACGACAGCATCGTCCAGTGTGCTCATGTGGCTCTTGGCGTCAACGCCAAGAGCCTGCAGCTGGGTCACCAGGTCCTTGCTGGATATGTCCAGCTCGCTTGCCAGTTCGTGGACTCTCATCCTGTTACGCGCTTTCTTTCTTGCTCTGGGCCGCCGCCGCCGCTTCGTAGATGCGCTTTGCGGTATCGGCGTCAAACCCGGTCATTTCACGAAGCTCCTCGGCCTCAACGGCAAGAATACCTTCAACCGTAAGGAAACCGGCCTTCACGAGGTGGTCTGCCTCGTCGTGCGTTATGTTCTCCACGGTCGCAAGAACGTCTATGGCCTTTGCGACCTTTTCCTCGAAGCTGACGGCGCTTTCATCCCTCTGGATATCCACCTTCAACCCGACCAGCTTGGATGTGAGCCGGACGTTCTGCCCGCGCTTGCCTATGGCAAGCGACAGCTGATCCGCGTCCACAACCACGTGAATAAGGCGGGGATTGTCAGGGTCAGTCGTTATTTTCGAAAGCTTTGCCGGGGAGAGCGCGTTGGTCACGTACGTCTTCATGTCCTCGCTCCAGCGGATGATGTCGATTTTCTCGCCGGAGAGTTCCCTGACGATGTTCTTCACGCGCATCCCGCGCATTCCGACGCAAGCACCGACAGGGTCGACCTTTGCGTCATGCGAAAGCACGGCGATCTTCGTGCGATACCCGGCTTCGCGGGCAATTGCCTTCACCTCGACCACGCCGTCCGCTATCTCGGAGACTTCAAGCGCGAAAAGCCGGCGGACGAAATCGGGATGGCTGCGGGACAGCAGGATCGCAGGCCCGGCACTGTCGTGCTGAACGTTCAGAACAAATGCCCGGATGCGGTCCCCAATCTGGTATTCCTCGGTCGGAACGCGCTCGTTGGCCGGCAGGATGCCCTCGGCCCTGCCCAGGTCGACGACGATGTCGCTCCTGTTGAACTGGCGCACCGCACCGTTGACGATGTCGCCAATCCTGTCCTTGTACTCGTCGAACATGACATCGCGTTCAGCCTGGCGGATTCGCTGGATAATTGCCTGCTTGGCCGTCTGGGCGGCGATGCGCCCCAGTTCGCGTGTCTTCACCTCTGTTTCCAGGGTGTCGCCGGCCTTAGCGTCGGGCTTTATCTTCCTCGCCTTGGACAGGGTGATCTCTCCCGCACCTGCTGATGCCTTGTCCACAACTATGGCGCTTGAATAAGCACGGATCTGGCAGGTTTTGCGGTCAATTTCGATACGCAGATCTTCTTCCAGCCCCAGGCTCTTCCTGGACGCTGACCGCAGTGCGTCTTCAACTGCCTTGATGAGGACCTCACGGTCGAGGCCTCTTTCTTTTTCCATGTAGCTAAGTACGTTCAGAAGCTCATTATTCATGGCTTCCCCTCTGTTTACTTCGCCCAAAACTACCCCAAACACGCAAAAGAGTGGGCGGGCGCCCACTCTGTGCGCTTCCCGGATAATATTCCGAGACCCAAAAGAATAGGGGAAGGGCAAGGGGGCGTCAAGGGTGCAATTCACAATTTCTGCGGTGTTTACGCCGGAATCAGCGTGTTGAGCGTTACGCTTGCGTGGACGGGGCAGTGATGCTAATTATGCCCCGTGCACTGGACACAGGAGTACGATGCGTTTGTCAAGGAACTCCAGGCAGACCGGTATCAAACGCCGGCCCAACCGGTGAAATCCGCCCTTGACCGCATGTTCGGACGTCGCGACACATGGTACTATCTCCGGATTTTCGAAATCGTCATTATCGGCTGGTGGTTGGCTCGCAGGAACTTGTGGAACAAGCGGACGTGGTTCATGCTGGCATTTCGAACCCTTCGCTTTGCGGAGGCCTGTGGCGCGCGGGTGACTGCTACGGGGACACAGGCAATGGAACGTGTGCACGGGCCGGCGGTGATCGTCGCAAATCACATGAGCCTGCTGGAAACGTTTGTCCTTGGGAGCTTTGTGATCCCCTTCAGCCCGATGACGGTGATCCTGAAAGAAAGCCTCGTGCGTATGCCCTTGTTCGGCAGGCTGATGCGCGCAGCCGATCCGATAAGTGTTACCCGCCGCAACCCCAGGGATGACTTGCGCGTCATCCTTGATCAGGGCGGGAAATACCTGAAGGCAGGCAAGAGCATACTGGTGTTTCCCCAGTCAACCAGGAGCACTGTGTTTGACCCCGCGAAGTTCAACAGCGTCGGGGTGAAGCTGGCGCGTAAGGCGGGTGTGCCCGTCGTTCCTGTGGCCTTGAAGACGGACTTCCATGGCACCGGCAGGATCGTCCGTGATTTTGGACCGGTTGACCGTTCGCAACCGGTTCTGTTCCGCTTCGGCAATCCGATTCCCGTTACCGGAAACGGTCGCGCGGCTCACGAAGCAGCCCTGTCCTTCATGACGTCAACGTTGAAAGAATGGGGTGTTACCGTGCTTGAGAACGAACCCGCCGCGTCAGCGGAAAATGTTGCTGAGGAAGGTGTTGTATGAGCGATGCGGAAGTCGGAATGACGCCTGACCTGCAGTCCAGCCTGCTGTGTGATGATGTGAGGCAGGAGGTGAACGGGAAGTTCATTCTCATAGGCCTGTTTGACGGTCTGGCTGTGCCGGCATACCCGGCGGTCTTTCAGCGCATCTGCCTGGTGAACAGGTGGTGTTGCGGGCGGGGTCGCTTCCTCCAGAAGAGCCGCATCGTGAAACCGGACGGTGTGACCCCACTGGTGGAGGGGAAGGACGTCCCCGTAAATCTTCCCGATGACTCGGCAACGGCGACCAGTGTCGAACTGTTTATTAACGTGCGTTTTGAGGAGCCCGGAACCTACTGGGTCGAGGTGCTGATGCAGGACGACATCAAGATCCGCTATCCGCTCAGGGCTGGTCTGCTTCCCAAACCCCAGCACGGAACGGCTCCCGGTGAGAAGGAGCACCCGACATGAGCCATGCGTGGGTCGAGCTGGACACGGCCATCCTCCGGGACAACATCCGGAGGGTACAGGCTGTCCTGTCGCCCCGTACGGATCTCATCTTTGTGGTGAAATCCAACGCCTATGGCCATGGCATCTTGCAGGTGGCAAAAGTTGCCTGGGATTGCGGTGTACGCTGGTTTGCCGTGGCCCACGTCGACGAAGGCAATGCCCTGCGGACCGCACTGCCGGACGCGGACCTCCTGGTAGTCGGTGCGATCGACGCCACCGATGTTCCGCTCGCACTGCAGGCGCGGTTGATCGTTGTGCTTGCGGGTCCTTCCCATGCAGCGCGGTTGGCAAACGCAGCAGTCACGGCCGGAGGTGTTCTTCAATGCCATCTCAAGGTGGAAACCGGCATGGGCAGGCTTGGCTTCACGTGGGATGGGGTCGATGCAGTATTGCCCGGACTCGCCAGGCTGAAGGGACTGAACATATGCGGCGCCTGTTCCCATTTTGCCTCGTCCGATGCGGATGACAGGGCCGTCGCGGATATGCAGGCAGAACGGTTTCGCGATTTTGTGCGCAAGTGCGAGGCAAGCGGCCTCAGCGTTCCCTACAGGCACATTTCAAACAGTGGCGCGCTCATGCGGGAACAGGCATGGGACATGAATGGCGTCAGGCCCGGGATCATGATGTATGGCTACGGACCGAACCTTGTCCCCGGCAGGATGCAGACACTGCCGTTCCTCCAGTGGAAGACGCGAATAGTGCAGATAAGGGATGTTCCGTCCGGTTTCCCGGTCAGCTATGACGGCACGTATGTCACGGCCGGACCCGCCCGGCTGGCCGCGATCAGTGTGGGCTATGGCGACGGCTACTTCCGTGCGTTGAGCAACCGCGGATTCGTGCTTGCCGGCGGTCAGAGATGCCCGGTGCGTGGCCGTGTGACAATGAACCTCACCGTGGTGGAGCTAGGGCCCGGAAACCGGGCCGCGGAAGGCGATGAAGTGGTTCTTGTAGGGAAACAGGGACGGGAGAGCTTGTGGGCCGATGAAGTGGCGGGCTGGGCCGGGACAATTCCCTACGAGATTGTTACCGCGATACGCACGAACGACTACCGCTTACTCTGATCGGCCGGCTTCCGCGGTCTGCCGCCATTCACGAGTCTCTGTGTCTTCCCGCCTCCGTGGTGAATCCGAAAGGAAAGGCCAACCACGGCGTCCATCGGCGGTTCATCCCGAACGCTCCTGCAATATGCGATTTGGGTCGTTCCGCTGTGAGATGCGACGCAGATGCGTCGCATCTTTCCGTCTTCCGTTTGGGATGCGGGCCTCGCCCGCCTCAGGCAGCAGACTACCCCGCAGGTCACACCGCCATCTCGCTCTCTATGATCGCCGCGGCATCTTCCCAGTTCCGGGCCTTGAGCCGGTTGAGATGGTAGGTCAACTGGGCGCACCGGTCCGACTCGGACTCGGGCAGGGCCGAACGTTCTCGCTCAAATGTCTTCTTCCACATGGTTATGACCAGGTCTTTCACGGCGATCTCAGGACTGACTTCGGCACTTCGCAGTTTGAGCGGAGCCATCAGGACCCTCGCAACAAAGGCATCCAGTTCGCCGGATGGGGAATCAGTATCACGCAGGATGTCCTGGAAGTCCCGGCCTGTCTCAACGGCATGGAGTATCGCCTGGACCAGTGTGCGGGCAAGCGGGTCCGAGAACTTGTCGAGCGGCAGGTAACGCGCAACGATGTCGATGGCTGCGGGCACGTCGATCGCCCTTGCCAGATGAACGCAGATTTCGAGTTCTTCGGGGGGGACAACATCAGCCTGGCCCTGGCCGCCTTCGGGCTCGGAGATCCCGGCTTCTGCCCTGCGTGTCTGTCTCAGGGAGCGACGCAGATCATCCTGCAGCGCCGAGGGCGGAATGTTGAGTCGTTCCGAGGCCTCCTGCACCAGGTGGGCCCTCTGTACGGCGTTGGGACTGCGCCCGATTGTCTGCAGGACGGCACGCGCAGTCCTCATCAGGCCGGCCTCGTTACGCACGTTGTCGCGCTCAGACAACACCCTTATCTGGAACTGGACCGCTGAAGCCGCCTGCCCGATGATTGAGCGGAATCCGTCCGCCCCGCGCTTCAGGATAAAGGAGTCCGGATCCTCGTCTTCCGGAAGCGAAGCCACGCGAACAGCCAGGCCTGACTCCATGAAGAGCCCGGCTGCCTTGACAGCCGCATCCTGCCCCGCCGTGTCCGCGTCGAACATGATGATCACGCTGTCTGCGTAGCGCCTGATCACCCTGGCGTGATCCTCGGTGAAGGCTGTCCCCTGGGATGCTACTGCGTTTATGAAGCCTGCCTCGTGGCAGCGTATCACGTCAATTTGTCCCTCGCACAGAATGGCCTCGCGCGCCTCAACAATAGCTTTTCGCGCCTTGTCGATCGCATAAAGCACGCGGCTCTTGTGGAAAAGGGGCGTCTCGGGGCTGTTCACATACTTGGCGGTCTTGTCGTCGGTTTCCAGTGCCCGCCCGCTGAAAGCTATCACCCGGCCCTGCTCGTCCTTTATCGGGAACATTATCCTGTTCCTGAACCTGTCGTACCACGGAGACTTGGCACTCGGCTTGTCGCTGCGAAGCACCAGGCCCGCCTCTTCGAGCAGGTCCATGTCCATCTTCTTGCGCCCGGCCCAGCCTTCCATGGCATTCCAACGGTCCGGCGCATAGCCGATGCCGAACGATTCCACGATCTGATCAGACAGCCGGCGCTTCTGCAGGTATGCCCTGGCGGATGCCGCCTCTTTCATGGTCTTCAGACAACGCTGGAAGAACTCGGCGATCTCGTGGTGGATCGAGTAGAGCTGGTCCTTGTGCGAACTGTCTGTTCCGGCGCCCTCTTCAAGTTCAAGCCGCACGCCGGCCCGTTGTGCAAGCAACCGCAGGGCGCCGGGAAAATCGACGCTCTCGTGAAGCATGACGAAACGGAATACGTCGCCCCCCGCGCCGCAGCCGAAACAGTGGAAGATCTGCCGCTGGGGGTTTACGTGGAAGGAAGGGGTCTTTTCCTTGTGGAAAGGGCATAGGGCCTTGAACGAGCCGCCGGCTTTCTGCAGGTTGAGGTAAGAGCCGATCACGTCCGCTATGTCACAGCGGAAGCGAATGTCGTCAACAACACGTTTCGGGACCATTGAGGGCATGGCTTGTCAACCTCTGCGGCCGGTTGCGGGCATCATATCGGTTCGTCGGGCTCTTTGCTGTCGTTGCTGCCATTATCCGCCGCGGTATCCGGCATGATGGCGCGAACAAGAGTTCCTACCACGGATTCACGGCCGAACTTGCGATTCAGGTATTCATGCGGCCACAGGTTCATCAGCCAGAATATGGCGACAACGAACAGAGATGCCCGTAACATGCCCGCGAATATGCCGCCAATCCTGTCCACGCCGGGATTGACCGCCAGTTTGAATATCTGCTTGAGGATTGTCCGCAGGAGGACCATGACCACCACCGCTGCGGCAATTGTCAGGAAGAACGCAAGCGCAGCCGATCCGGCCTCGCCGAGCCTCGTGTGGGTCGCCAGCCATGACCCGAACGGGCGGTACAGGACCATTCCCACGATGAATGACACGATCGTGCTGATGAAACGGGAGAGTTCGCCGGAAAGGCCGCGGAAGACCCCCTGTATCGCCCCGATGCAGACTGCTACCAGGGCTGCGATGTCGAGCAGGTTCGGTGGGGGCAGTTCCGGCATGGACTGAGAGCCTACTGCGCCTTGTACTTGTCGAGCCACTTGCGCGCGGTGGCTACAGACGGTCCGTTGGGCGCCAGTTGAATGTACCGTTCAAAATGCGTACGCGAGGCATCGTAGCGCTTGGAATCGCGGTAAATCAGGCCGAGCACGTAATGGGCTTCGGCGTAGTCAGGCTTGATGCGCAGGGTCTGGTTCAGCTCTTCAACAGCCTTGTCCCTGTCGCCGTCCTCGCGGTATGCGAGTGCGAGCATGTACCGCGCCTTGTACATGTCCGGCTGTATCCCGACCGCCTGCCGGAAGGAATCTTTTGCCTTTTCGACATTGCCGAGTTCTTTGAATGCAAGGCCGCGGTTGTAAGCGGCATGGGAATACTTGGGATTGAGTCGAAGCGTTTCGTCATACTGGGCTATGGCCTTCTCCCATTCCTGCTTCTCCTGGTGCTCCAGGCCCTTCTTGAAAGCCTCGTTCGCGTCAAGGCGGTCAATCGACGGCAACCTGCCGGTTGCCGGGGATGGTTCCGGGGCGGCAACGGGCTTCGGAATGGCGCCGGGCGGCTGAACGGTGATTGTCGGGATCGAGGCCACCCGTGGGTCCTTGGGAAACAGCTCGCGGAACTTGGTGTAGGCCCGGTTGGCGCTCTCCTTGAATTCCATGTGCTTGTCGTACAGAACGGCCAGTTCACATCTCGCGTCTGCCGAGTAGGGGTTGATCTGGATCGCGCGGTTCAGGAGGACCAGTGCCTCGTCGAAAGCCTCGCGGGAAACGGCTTTCCGCGCGTCGGCCAGCACCTTGTCGAACGGATCCTCGCGGGGCTTTGAAACTGTCGCGGCCAACTTTTCCGCGACCACCTCGGTCTTCGCAGGTTCCTTCT
>Ga0172371_10001686_pt1 | contig 35152 bp, 34 predicted proteins | sample Lak12m_FD_114543 | JGI IMG/M metagenome (GOLD analysis project Ga0172371, IMG submission 114543) | Freshwater microbial communities from Kabuno Bay, South-Kivu, Congo - kab_022012_12m | ecosystem: Environmental > Aquatic > Freshwater > Lake | place: Democratic Republic of the Congo: South-Kivu... | reverse complement strand
ATAACACTGATTACCCGAACCAGGCACTGAACAATTTAACGCCCAGGCAGTGTTATGAAAACTTTATTGGCAAAGAGCTTATTTCTAACTTAAAAAGTGCTTGCTAAACGTGTGGCATTACATTCGCGCAGAAGAAAAGAAAAATAGCTTCATAGGATTTTCATACACCTTTGTTCTCACCATTGACATGTTAAGCCAAACAGTATAGTTTCAAGCCGGTTAATTTTTATAAGTAATTATGACTGAACCTAAAAATAAAAAGTTTCAATCACGCCTGGATATTTTGAAGAAATTCTTTCTGATAATGGGCATTAAGCCCCATCATATAGCAATTCCCATATTTCTTTCACTTTTTGTGGCGATTTTTGACGGTATCGGCCTGGGGCTGTTAGTTCCCATTGCAAGAGGGATAGTAAGTGATTTTAGTTTTGTCAACCAAACGCCTATACTAAAAGACCTTATTGCGGCATTCCCTCAGGCGTATGCCATGACCACCACCCCCAATAAGAACACATTTCTATTTTTGATTTGTTTGGTATTCCTGGCTACGATGCTTAAGAATGTTTTTCTCTATATAAATTCAGTTTTTACTGCCTATTGGCACGGTATTTTTAAATATAATGTATACAAATTTATCTTTAATAGATTCATGAGCTTTGGAAAACTTTTCTTTGACAGGACCAGCCAGGGGTATCTGGTTATGGTTCTTAATTATTCGGATAAAGTTATGGAACTTTTAGTTCTTTCAGAAAAATCAGTTGAACGTATTTTTGTGCTTATTGTTTATTTTTTAATTATGTATATGATTTCCTGGAAATTAACCCTGATTACTTTGTTTGTTTTCCCAATTCTTTATTTTTCTCTAAGAGCCATCATTAAAAAAATTGAAGAAATTGCCAAGTTTCGCAATAAATCATTTATTGAACTGCACAGGAATGTTTTTAATGTACTTTCCTGCATACCGTTAGTCAAAGCCTACTCGCGGGAAGAAGAGACAAAATTAAGATATGCGAATTTAAATGAACAACTGAAAAAATATGATTTCAGGACTTTGCGTGTCTACAGGCTGATGGAGCCCCTTCAGGATATAATTGTTACTATGGTTATGCTTTTTATGGTTTCTATAGTCGCATTGCTGCTTGCCAAGGATAAACCTGCAGAAATATCAGTTTTTGTCGTATTTTTTTATGCGGCAAGGAAAGTTTTGCCGCTATTTAATATTTTTAACCAGATAAAGGCTGATTTTATGCAGGCAAAGCCCCCCCTTAAAGAAATTTCAAAAGTCTTCGATGATAAAGACAAATTTTTCGTAGCTGAAGGCGAAGAAGTATTTGAAGGCTTACATGAGGGTATTAACATCACCGATTTGTTTTACGGTTATACCAAGGAAAAAAGTGTTATTGACGGAATAAGTTTTTCTATTGAGAAGGGTAAGACTATAGCGCTCGTCGGGCCATCCGGAGCAGGAAAAACAACCTTTATAAGTTTATTAATGCGTTTTTACGATTGTTCGCCAAACTCTATTTTTATTGATGGTGTCGATATAAGAAATTTTAAATTAAAATCATTACGTGCTCATATGGTATTAGTAAGCCAGGACGCATTGCTTTTTAATGATACCTTGCGCAGCAATTTAACTTTTGGATTAGACAGAGAGGTAACCGACGGAGAGCTCATTGAAGCTCTTAGAAAATCCCAGCTTTATAATTTTGTTATGAATATTCCATCCGGGTTGGATGCCGAGATAGGCGATAAAGGCCTTAAGCTGTCAGGCGGAGAGAAGCAAAGAGTAGCTATTGCAAGAGCCTTTTTGAGGCGCTCAGAGATATTGATTTTGGATGAAGCGACAAGCTCTCTTGATACTCCCACAGAGAAAATTATCCAGGAAGCAATTAATGAAGTAATCAAAGGGCGTACCGCCATAATAATAGCCCACAGGCTCTCCACGGTAAAAAATGCCGACAAGATTATTTTTATGGAAGAAGGAAAAATCGCAGAACAAGGTTCACTTAACGAACTTCTTGAGAGAAAAGGAAAGTTCCATGAATACTGGGAAGCCCAGAAGTTTTATTAATGATTTATCGCAATTATCTCCCGAACATCTCGTCTTTTTTGTTTTTAACAAATAAAAATCAAAACTGATGGTAAGTTTATGAATCCTAAAATTAGCGTTATTTTGGCGGTTCATAACGGACAGCGTTATCTTTCTGATGCAATTGACAGTATTCTGAATCAAACTTTTTCAGATTTTGAACTTATTATCATAAATGACGGCTCAAGGGATAAAACCCAGTATATTATCGATTCATATAAAGACCCCAGAATCGTGGTTATCAAAAATGAATCTAACGAAGGCGCAGTTGCTTCCCGCAATAAAGGTATTATGCTTTCCAGGGGCAGTTATGTTGCAATTCAGGATGCGGACGATAAATCGTTTCCGGAAAAATTTTCTAAACAGGTAAAAATACTTGATGAGAACCCAAACGTTGGTGCCGTAGGCTCTTATTTCATTTTTTCTGATATGGCCGGGCGCGAATTTTATACGGCTTTGGTTCCCTGCGACAATAAAACCATACAGGAAAGACTTATTTTGGAATTCATTTTTTGCCATTGCACGCTTATGTTTCGTGCCGGACATCTAAAAAATCTGGGCGGCTATAGAAGAGAGCTTTTCTTAAGCGAAGATTACGATATGGTGCTTAGAGTTGCGGAAATATCGCAAATCGTGAACATTCCGGAGGCGCTTTACAGCTACAGACTCAACCTTAATTCATCCTCTATTAAAAAAAGGTGCGAACAACGCATTATGAATGATTTAGTGCAGGCGCTTGCCAGGGAACGCAGGGCTAACGGAAAAGACAGGCTGCAGCTAGGCAAAAATCAGGAAGTATTGGATTTTTTGAAACAGGAAAGTGAAAAAAGGCGCTGCAAAACGAGAAAGGTCAGAAGCTACGGTTATTTCTGGTGGGCCTTCCATCTTAGGCAGAAAAAATGCTTTTCTTACGCGAGAAATTTTCTTTTTCGGGCAATATGTATATTTCCTTTTGAAGCCAGTTACTGGAAATTGCTTGTGCTGATATTTTTAAAAAAAGAAAGCGTAAAAAATAATAAAACAAATGGATGACAGAAGCCCAATAACTATTGTTTGTATAAATAACAATGAATACACGATTTTTACCGCTGTTATGCTTGAGTCGCTTTTCGCAAACTATAAAGGCGATAAGGATATCGTTATCTATTTTATCCACGATAACCTTACAAGCGGGAACAAAAATAAACTGGCATATATTGTCAGAAAACATAAAGCGACAGCGCATTTTATCTTTATTGATAAAACTTTACTGCATAACCTGCAAATTCCCGGTATTTATACGAAACTACAGGTGCATTACTATAAGTTGATAATCCCTTACGTTCTGCCTGCCGACATCAAAAGAGTAATTTTTCTTGATTCCGATATGGTCGTTCTGGAGGATATAGGCAAATTATGGAATATAGATTTAGGCAACAGCGCTTTTGCTGCGGCGCAGGATTCGCGAATTCGCGTTATGTCTCACGACCAGGGAATAAGAAACTACAGGCAGCTCGGTCTTCCCGCAGAAAGCCATTACCACAATACAGGAGTAATGGTTATAGATATGCATAAATGGAGGAATGATAAAATAAGCGCTACATCTTTGGAATGTCTTGAGGCTAACAAAAGTTATGTGCACAACAGAGAACAGTATGCGTTAAACGTAGTTTGCCTTAGCGCCTGGAAAGAATTAGACGGCCGCTGGAACCAGTTTCCGGAAGAAACAAAGCCCGGCCCCTATATACTGCATTTTGCCGGGTGGTGGGTTAAAGTTTTTACAAACGATTATAAAAATATTTTTCCAAAAGCTTTTCTGGAATATGCAGCGAAAACTAAGTGGGGGCGGGGTACGGTTGAAGAAGAAATTGAAAGAAGAGTTAAAATCCGGGAGGCAAAGGTTTTTATCGTTAATATTTTGCGGCGTTTGGGGCTCAAAAAATGAAAATAACGCATTCTATAGCCAGGGAATTTGCTCGCGACGGTATAGGATATATAGCCTATCACAGAGTGGCTGAAGCCTACCGCAGGGGTTTTTTAAAGAAAATTATCGCAGCTTCTTTTTCTCCGAGCGAAATCGATGTGTCTTACTGCGTTTTTTTGCCGTTAGCGCAAAAACTTGCCAAAATCCTGACAAAAATATTTCCGCTTCCTTTAAGTTTTACTTACCGGTTGCGCGACAGGGTGTTTGATTGGAATGCTTCCATGGTGTTGCCGCAGGCAGATATATTTCACACATGGTATTCGCAAGCTTTGTTGTCAATGCGTCAAGCTAAAAAAAGAGGACAAATTACTTTTCTGGAATGCCCCAATACGCACCCGTTAAATATGCAGGCTATTATGCTTGAAGAATATCAAAGATACAATATATCTTTTCTTCCCGGTGACAAAAAACTTCTTGAGGTTGCGCTAAAGGAATTCGAGGAAGCTGATTTTGTAATTGTCCCTTCGCAACTTTCTTATGAAACTTTTATAGAACGCAGGTTCGATGAAAAAAAATTATTGCTTATACCTTTCGGGGTTGACATACAGCGCTTTAAGCCTGTGACAGGGGGGAAGGATGATGTGTTCAGGATAGGTTTCGTGGGGCAGATTGGCCTAAGGAAAGGCGTTCAATATTTGCTTGAAGCATTTAATGAACTTAAATTAAAAAATTCTGAATTGGTATTGATGGGCTGGATACATCCCGACATTACGGAAATATTAAAGAAATATTCCGGAGTTTCCAATATCATCATAAAGAACTTTATGTTATCTCCGGAATCTGTTTACCATGCCAGCTCAATATGCGTATTTCCATCCATAGAGGATGGTTTCGGGCTGGTAGTTTTAGAAGCAATGGCGTGCGGTATTCCTGTGATAGTTACCGAGAATGTAGGCGCGAAAGACGTAGTTGCCAGCGGCGAGGACGGTTTTGTAATTGGCGCAGCTGATGTAAATGCGCTCAAAGAAAAAATAATTTATTTTTATGAAAATAGAGAAAAGATGATTGAAATGGGTAAGGCGGCAGAGAAAAAATCACGTTTGCACACATGGCAAAAGAGCTCAGAAACTTTGTTATCGGCCTACAAAAGCGCCTTGGAGAAACAAGCCGGTAAGAATTTTTTAACTGGCGAAAATTAATTTTTGCGTAGGAGCTAATATGAAAGTAGCTTATATTTTGCATTATTTTCCGGTTTTATCGGAAACATTTATTTCTGATGAAATTGTATGGATAAGAAAAACCGCAGTAGCCGCAGGCATATTTGCTTTTCATAAACCTTCAGGTTCCCTTATGCATCTGGAAGCTAAAGAGCTTGAGAAAGAAACGCATTATGCGCTTGACCCAAAAGCTGGTTTGGGCTGTTTCTTTAGGGTTTTTATGTCCGGATTTTTATTTTTTTTATCATCCCCGGTTAAATTCTGCAGCTACTTATCGAAATATTTTTACAAAGTAGGCAAAAAAGAATTTTCTCAGATATTTTACCTGGGCATGTTGATTAAAAGATATAAGCCGGATTACTTGCATGCCCATTTCGCTTTTTTAAGCGCAGTTTCCGCCATGATTATTTCAGATTTTATCAAAGTGCCTTTTATAGTTACAATCCATGCGCGTGACATGTTCGTTGCTAATCAATATTTGGAAGAAGTAGCCGGGAAGGCGAAATATATAATTGTTAAGTCTGATTACAACAGAAAATATCTTACAAATAAATATCCCCGGCTTGACGCTAAAAAAATAAGAGTAATACCCTGCGGGGTAGATACTGATAAATTTGTTCCCCTGGAAAATCCCGCTAAAGAAGGAGCGAATATTATAAGCGTGGGTCGCCTGGTAGAGAAGAAAGGTTTTACGTACCTAATAAAGAGCTGCAAAATTTTGCAGCAGAGAGGCATAAAATTTAAATGTGAAATATACGGAAACGGCCCGCTTAAAGAGAGTTTATCCTCCGAGATTAAGGAACTGGCTTTGTCAGACACTGTATTTTTGAAAGGCGCTGTTACAAGAGAAGAGCTCATTGATGTTTTTGTCAAAAGCGATATATTTGTGCTGCCCTCAATTATAGATAGGGAGGGGGACACTGAAGCTATGCCGGTAGTATTAAAAGAAGCTATGGCAAGCGCAAAAGCTGTTATTGCTACCGCTGTTGCCGGAATTCCTGAACTTATCAGTTCCGGAGAAGATGGTATTTTAGTTTCCCCAAAAGATGAGGTCGCCCTGGCGCAAGCCATTTTAGCGCTGATTAATGATTATGCCTTACGTTTACGTCTTGGCGATAATGCACGGAAAAAAATAACCCGGGATTTTACCCTGTCCAAAAATGTGAAGCTGATAGCCGAATTGTTTTCTTAATAAATATTACGATGCAAAAAATACTATATGTCAACGGATCTTCTAACATAGGCGGAGCAGAGGTAAGCTTGTTTAATTTGGTTAGAGGGCTTGATAGAAAGCATTTTGCTCCAATGGTTGTGCTTCCTTCCCGGGGCCCGCTTTTCGATAAATTAAAAATATTAGGGGTAGATATAGAAATAATTCCACTCAGAGAATTTTCGCGGAAAAAAATATTTGCTTTTTTATTTTCTACACTTAAGCTGGCAAATTTAATTAAAAAAGAAAAAATAGATTTAGTCCATGCAAACTCGATATATATCGTTGAGCAGAGTTATTTTGCCGCCAAATTAAGAGGCGTGCCCATTATCTGCCATGTGCGCGATTTAGTGCCTGTTCTTGGGGCGGGAAAAATTCGCCGAAAAGCCTTTAATGGGGCAGAAATACTTATAGCAATTTCGGAAGCAGTGAAAAAAGATCTGATTGAAAAATTACATATACCGCAAGAAAAAATCACAAGGATATATAATGGCGTGGATACGAATGAATTTTCTCCTGATGTTTCCGGCGAAAAATTCCTTAGTGAGTTTAATCTGGGCGCGAAGAAACTGGTGGGTATGATAGGAAGGTTTTCCCCGGAAAAAGGCCAGGAAGTTTTTTTAAATGCCGCGGCAGAAGTGCTGAAAAAATATAATGATGTAAATTTTGTCATTATTGGAGACGCTAAGTTGGGCTCAGAAAAATTTAAAGAAAAAATGATTAATCTATCGGTTAAGCTTGGCCTGACCGATAAAGTTATCTTTACCGGTTTCCGGGATGATTTGCCGCAGGTATTAGCATCTTTAGATGTGCTAGTTGTGCCTTCGGTGCGGGAGCCATTTGGAAGAGTTATTATTGAAGCTATGGCTATGGAGAAACCAGTCGTTGCGTTTAACTCGGGGGCGCCAGAAGAAATTCTTAACTATGAAAGCAGGTTTTTGATAACGCCTGGCGATGTCAGCGCCCTTACAGATGGTATACTTACTTTACTACGAGACGAAAAACTGCGTAAAGAAACAGGCATAAAGGCCAGGAAAGTAGTTATTGAACGTTTTGGGATAGCTCGGCATATATTCGAAGTTGAGGCATTATATACCGAGCTATTGAAGGAATAAATTATGCAGGAACAAAAACCTACATCATATAACCAATACGATAAAACATATTTTAACGACTTGTATTCGGGCGCATGTAGTCATAAGAAAACCTATATGCATTATAACAAAATTGCGCGTTTCGCTACTGAAGGGTTACCGGAAGATTCTTGTATTCTCGATATAGGATGCGGATTTGGAGGTTTAAGCCAGCCGTTGCGTAAGTATTGTAAATATGTTGTAGGAATGGATGTTTCTCTTGACGGAGTCCGAAAAGCTAAATTATTAAGTGCAGATAGCGTGCAGTTTATAGCCGGAAATGGAGAATATATGCCTTTCAAATCCGAAACATTTGATTATGTAACCGTAAACCATGTGTTTGAGCATTTAACCGACGATGAAGCGGAAAGAATGCAAAAAGAAATATTTAGAGTTTTAAAAGTAAATGGCAGGCTGGTTGTTGACCAGCCTTTTTTTGGCCACCAGGGTATTCCGGATTTTATAATTATATTATTAACTTCTTCTGCGAGAGAAAGAAGATGGTTCTATAACGGGTTCAGGGATTTAATAAGGGCTAGGAAAAATAATCCCAAAGCAGATTTTCATCACCTCGAACAAGTATTGGCCCCAAGTCATAGAAGAGTATATGACGTTTTTTTATTAATCAATGAATTATCAAAAGCCGGTTTTGGTAAGATTAAATTTTTACGAAAAAGGTTATTTTCTATTTTATTATTTAACAACAACAATCTGTTTGAACTTTATGTTAAGCTTTATCTTAACGCTCCAGGACTGATAAGGCGGCTGTTTCTGATAGATATAGGCGGTTTGCTGAAAGTCAGTAAAATTAAAAGGCAATAAATACGAAGTATGCGGCAGTTTTAGGCAACAATATGGATAAAAAAAGAATAGTTTTAATGTGCACCGATGATTTTGCTAAGCCTTTAAGTAAATATGGTTTTGAGGTTCTTTGGGTTTTGCCGTTTGTATATCAACTTTTTTATGAAAAGAAAGACAAAGTGGAACTTAGTTTAAAAGATTTTACACAGCGTCTGAACGGCTATAAAGCAAAAATAATTGACTTTGCGCCGCAATATTTTATAGCCGATTCCGGATTTTTCTGCGGTATTTTAAACAGGTTAAAGTATATTACAAGAGGGGAGATGATACGGCTATGGGTAGACTTTATCGAGGATTTAAATAAAAGAGGGATTATTACTATAGTTTCCTGCGTCGATGATCCTTGGCAATTTGTTGCAGGCAAAAAAGATGTGGTGCCTATCAGGAGGGCATTTAAGGTTGTTAAGACGCATTCCATGCAATTTGAGAACAAGTTTTTACAATGGGGGCAGAAAGTTATCTATTTTCCAAATTATGTCAATGTAAATTTTACCGGCAGCCCTACAGATGAAAATATTTCTTCCGTTAAAGTGACAACCGATGAGGGATTGAAAGGTTTTGATTTATTTTTTGTGGGAAAGATGAACTGGAACAGAAAGATATTTTTTTGGCGCCTTTCGAAAAAGTTAAAAGGTCTTGACTATTTTTTTGGCAGCCCCGAATTCTTTTATACTTCGCGTAAAGAAATTATGTTTGACCCGCGCAACAGGCACCACATGCAACAGCTCTATGGGAAATCGCTGTTAAATATAATTTACGGTAGTATGGGTGAACTGCTTTTTCAACGAACTTGGGGGGTAACAGACAGAATATTTAATATTGCCTATTGTCACGGTTTCTTCCTCTGTGACTGGCGAAGGCATTTGTCGGATTTGTTTAATGTGGAACCTAAGCTTTATACTTTTAGGACATTTGAGCAGTGTTACGCTGAAATAAAAATATATCTGGAAAATAGTAGTTTACGCAAAAGCTTATCAGACAAATTTCACGAGGATGTTATACGCCACCATACCGTTGACAACAGAATTGAACATTTTATTTACGATTTAGAAAAATTAAATAATATATAACTTTTTATGAAAGATTCGACGAAATACAATGAAAAATGGTATGCGGCAAGCTATCCGCGTCTATTCCTGGATAAAGAAAATGATTGGCTTTTTTATAAAAGAACAGCGGAGTTTGCCTGCAAAACTCTCGATAAAAAATCACTGGTTCTTGAAATCGGTTGTGGTTTAGGAGGCGTATCTTATAGGTTGGCGCATTATTGCGGAAACATTGTGGGTATTGATATTTCAGAATATGCCTGCCAACAGGCAAAATTAACATATAATTTGCCTGAGATAAGCTTTCTGACTGCGGATGCGAAATACTTGCCTTTCAAGTCAGACATATTTGATGGCGTAATCGTCAGCCATATATTCGAGCATTTAGATGATAACAAAGCAGAGATTGTCCAGCGGGAAATATATAGAGTGTTGAAAGCAGGTGCAGCGTTGACCGTAGAACAGCCTGCGTATGGCAATGAAAGCATAATTGATATAATTTTACTATATTCATTCTCTTCCCGTAAAAATAAAGAGCTTTATTATTATACAAAAAAAGCCATACAAGAAGCAAAGAAGAAATATCCCGAAGTTGATTTACACCACCTTCCGGGCATTGGTGATCCAACCCATATGCGAATATATGATATGAAATTAATGGTAACGGAATTGAGGAAGGCAGGGTTCACTAAGTTCTGTTTTTACAGACGAAAGCTTTTTTATATTTTGTTTCTCGGCAGCCGTAATCTATTTGAAGCATATGTCTGGTTTTATTTGAAAGTACCAGGAATAATAAGGAAAGTTTTTCTGATAAGTCTCAATGTTCTTATAAAGGCGATAAAAACATAACAAAGTTATTATGAAGGTTTCAGTCGTTATCCCTACTTATAAAAGGAGTGAAAGTCTAAGAGCTTTATTGGAAGCCTTTTTACGGCAAAATTATGATGATTTTGAGATAATTATAATAGACCAAAACCCGCCATTTCCCAAAGATTTTGATGAAATGATTATAGCCAGCAAAAATAAAATAAGATATTTTACGGATGACGCACAAAATGCTTCCCGGGCAAGGAATAAAGGAATCAAAGAGGCAGAAGGAGAAATCATTATTTCCTGCGATGACGACATTATGGTTAAACCTGATTTTATAGCAAATCATGCAAAGAATTATATTGGCCCCAAAGTCGGCGGAGTTTCAGGAAGGGTTTTATGCAAGAGCGATAAGCCAATTTCAGAGATTAAGCAAGTAGGCAGGATCAGAAGGTATGATGGTAAAATTACTGCTAATTTTAATGCTGACTTTAAGATTGAAGTTGAGCATGCTTACGGTTGCAATGTTTCTTTTAGAAGGGAGCTTTTGATAAGAGCGGGAGGCTATGACGAAAGGCTGATTGGAACCAGTTCCTTTGACGATGCAGATGTTTCCTTTAAGATAAGAAAATTAGGCTATAGTATTGTTTTTGAACCGACGGCTGAAGCGCTACATTTGCAAAGCGGCGGAGGCTGCCGTGACATTCTTTTTGAGAAAAAAATGTACTGGTATTACCATAATTTTATGCTTTTTTATTTAACGCATATGAACAGGTTATTTTTTCCGTTATTTCTTTTTCGCCAAATTTCAGGAATTTTCCGGAGGGCGGCTGTAACGAGGAATCTAAACGTTGTTTTTGAAGGAATAAAAGGTTTGAAAGATGGAATCAGAGACTATCAGAAAAAAAATTAATATTTTAATTGTTGCAAACGAGATATTTCCCGATGCGCACGGAGGGGTCCATACCTATATTCATGAGCTATCCAATGGTTTGTCCCGGTTGGGCCACAAAGTTTTTGTGTTGGCCAGGAAGGTGAGCCAGGATTCACCGGCATCTGAAAACAAAAACGGTATTACGATATACAGGTATCAAACCCGCAGCTATCGGCTGGCAATTTTTGGGCTCATTGCAAATATTTTTAAAGTAAGAGATGAGTTTAACCGTATTGCCGGGGAAAACCGCTTTGATATTATTAATATACATTCCCCGCATGCTTCTCTTGGAATTAATTTATCTAAATCGGCAAAAAAAATCCCAAAAGTTTATACCTTCCATGCTCCGTTAGCCCAAGAGGAGATGTACGAATTTTCTTTGAATTCTTATAAGTGGTACAGTTGGCGCAAATATATAAAACCAGTTTGGCTCTCTGCGTATTTATTTTTTTCTCATGTACTTGAAAATAGAGCCTTGCTTAAATGCGATAAAATAATCAGCCTTTCCCGGTTTACCGCGAACTGTCTTATGAAGGCTCACAGAATACCTGAAAGTAAGATTGTAAAAATAGCTGCCGGTGTTGACACGGAAAGGTTTTCCCCCCAGCCTGACAAAGGCGGTATACGAAAGCGGCTTTCGCTTGCGTCCGGAAAATTCATGCTTCTTACTGTTCGCCGGCTTGTTCCAAGAATGGGACTTGAGAATTTAATAGAAGCCATGCCTTATGTTTTAGCTAAATTACCGGAAACGGTTCTGATTATAGGCGGGGCAGGTCCTTTATATCTAACGCTTAAAACTTTAATAGAAAAGTTAAAGCTGGAGGATAAAATTTTTCTGGCAGGATTTATTCCTGAAGATAAACTTCCTTTGTATTATAAGGCTTCTGATTTATTTATTCTGCCAAGCAAAACCCTGGAGGGTTTCGGCATTGTCACCCTTGAAGCTTTATCTTCGGCAGTTCCTGTTCTGGCAACTCCAATAGGCGCTAGCCCGGAAATATTAAGCGCCCTGGATAAAGGGCTGTTGTTTGACGGCACCTCTGCAGAATTGATGGCAAAGCGTATCAAAGAATATCTTTGCGATAAAGAAAAATATTCTGCAATAAGCGGTAAGTGCCGTGAATTTGTATTGAACAATTATAGCTGGGAAAAAACAGCGCTTGAAACAGAAAGCCTGTTTCAAAGTATTTTAAAATATTTTTAATGAAAGTAGTTTTTGTGTTTCCTGATTTAAACGTATTTTCCAGGTTTAGCAGCGACTATTCCGGAATTTTTGCCCATGGAATAGGCTGCCTTTCTGCTGTTTTGAAAAAAAACGGCCACGAAACATCACTTTTGCACATTACTAAAGAAATAAGCAAAGAACAGTTTCTTACGGATATAGAGACCCAAAAACCGCAGCTTATTGCTTTTAGCTCTTTATCGCATCAGTTTCCTTATGTGAAGCAATGGTCAGCCTGGCTGCGGGAAAATGAAAATATACCAACTATCTGCGGAGGGGTGCATGCAACAGTTGATCCGGATGAGGTTATAAATACAGAGGGTATAGATATGCTTTGCCGTGGCGAGGGCGAATACGCTTTGCTTGAATTATGTCAAAAGATGTCAAACAACGAAGATGTATCCGCGATAAAAAATCTATGGCTAAAAAGAGATTCGCGCGTAATTAAAAACGAAGTAAGGCCGCTTGAAAACAATCTGGATGAGTTGCCTTTTACTGACAGGAAATTGTTTAATTATCAAAGCTTGTATGATTACAAAATAAGAATGCTTACTGTTTTGGCCTCAAGGGGCTGCCCGTTTAACTGCAGTTATTGCTGTAACCACCAATATCAAAAACTCTATCCGCATAATTATGTGCGTTTTAGGAGTATTGACAATGTGCTTTTAGAAATAGAGCAGGCTCTTAGCTGGTATAGCGATGTTGAATTCATAAATTTCATAGACGATACTCTCTGTATGGATAAAGAATTGCTTGCAGAATTCTGCGAAAAATTTCCCAAGAGGTTTAATCTGTATTTTCACGGTAACAGCCGCGTAAACTTTTTGGATGAAGAAACATTTTCTTTGCTTAAAAAAGGAGGATGCGAACGTCTTGATGTTGGGATTGAGTCCGGGAATATGCATTTACGCCAGCAGATATTAAAAAGAAATATAAGCAACGAGCAGATAGCAAGAGCATTTGAACTGGCTGATAAATTCGGCATAAAACTTTCAGCTTACAATATGATAGGTTGCCCGCACGAAACAGCAGAGATGATACTTGAAACAATAAAGCTTAACGCAAAGGTGAAGCCCTACGCTTCACATAACGCAATATTTCAGCCCTATCCGAATACCGAAGCTTATCAGATATGTGTGGATAATAATTTTATTTCAGAAAAGAAAGTCTCTGCTTTTTTCAAGGAAAGCGTATTAGAGCAGCCGCAAATCACAAAAAGGCAGATTTTGTTTTTCAGCCGGTTCTTTCATATTATCATGAAATTTTATATGTTTTCTTATTGCCTGCCGCAAAAAATATCAGCGAAGTTTACACATTTAATTGATAAGGCTATACTTGGTTTAAGCAGGAGTTTCATTGCTTTTAAATTTTATTTTCTATTTTTTATAATTTTTTCTCCTGTTAAAACCGCCAAGCTTTTGGTTATGAGGATTAATCCAGGTGCGGCTAGAAAAATAAAATACATGATATATAGGCGCCATTATATGAAAGCTAAAAACTAAACTATGGAAAAGAAACTTAACATTTGCATCATAAGCGGAGCATTTCCGCCTTGCCGGGACGGCATCGGCGATTATACAGCCAGGCTTATTGGCGGATTAAGAAAGGAAAATGTTAGGGTTAGTTTAATTACAAGCAAAGAAGAGCAGATATTAAAATATCTAAAAGAAAATAATATTGAAAATGTTTTCCCCATAATCAAAAGATGGAATATTTTTGCAGTGTTTTCCATATTGGAATTTGCGGCAGAAGGAAAATTTGACATAATTCATTTGCAGTTTCCTTCTTCAAGGTATAGAAGAACTTTTTTTTTATGTTTTCTGCCTGTTCTGCTTGGTTTATTCTTAAGAAAAAAGACAGTAGTGACCCTGCATGAATTTTCTATCTCTTATCCTATAAATAAACTGCGACAAATTATTCTTGGCCTGGGCAGCTCAAAGGTGGTGCTGACTGACAACAATGAAATTGAAAAATTCCCTGCTTTTTTTATCGCCGGAAAAAGAAAAATATGTTTTATACCAATAGGAAGCAACATTGATATTTACAAGGCTGATTCCGAGGAGAAAGAGGAATTTTTTAAAAAAACAGGATTAAGCAAACAGGCGAAAATTATAGCATTTTTCGGTTTTATCCATTCAAACAAGGGGTTGGATTGCCTGCTTAAGGCTGTAAAAAAAGTTGAGGCTTGTGGCATTTCTGTGCAGCTATTGATTATGTCGCAGCTGGATTTTGAGACTAATGCCTATCATGCTAGGATAAAAAAGCTAATCGGCACTTTGGAACTGGATAAAACGGTTTTTATAACGGGATATCTTTCTCCTGAGGAAGTTTCAAAATTTTTATCTTTTTCTGATATCTGCGCGCTGCCTTTTAATGACGGCGCAACATTAAGAAGAGGAACCCTTATGGCAGCGCTTAGCCACGGCAAAGCTGTTATTTCTACACATGCAGGCGGTAATGATTCTTTGCAATTAATTGACCGGAAAAATATTCTTCTTGTTCCGTCTGGCAATGCGCAGGCGCTGGCAGAGGCAATAAAAACTATTTGCACAGATGATAATTTACGGCGTAAAATTGAAGAAGGGGCGTTTTGCTTGTCCAAAGATTTTTCCTGGGATAAAATAGCTTGTATGCATAAGGAACTTTATTCTAGATTGGCGGGTAATTTATAATGAGAAAGGAATTGCTTGAAATAATAAAATGTCCGGCTTGCGGTCATTTTGGCGCAAGTAATTTCCAATTGATAGAAAATGCCTCTGTTTCTTTTGAGATAAAAGAGGCGCAGATTAAATGTTCTTGCGGCGAAGCTTTTAACGTAAAAAATGGAATATTGGATCTTCTTTATAGGCCTGACAAGGAGGTTTTGGAAGAAATAAAAGGCATTTTAGAAGCGCTTAAGGAAGGCAACCCCAAGCATGCAGATGAAATGCTTTTATCGTTGCCTGAATCTGCAGAGAGTAAAAATCCTTTTGATGCCACCTGCAAATATTCCCTTAATTTCTATAAAGTTATAAACGAATTAGGCATTCGTGGAAGGGAGTTGGTGCTGGACCTTGGCAGCGGCAACACCTGGAGCTCAAACAAACTGGCTGAAATGGGGTGCAGGTGCGTTGCGCTTGATATTTCCGTACCGAAATTCAAGGGCCTGGAGTCCGCTGAAACTTATTTTAAGTCGGGAAAAGTGTATTATGAGCGGATTGTTTCAGATATGAAAAAACTTCCTTTTGCGGATTGCGCTTTTGATATTGTAATGAGTAATTCATCAATACACCACGCCTCAGATCTTAAAGCCTCATTTAAGGAAATAAACAGGGTACTAAAAGAGAAAGGCAAAATTGCGCTTATTAATGAAGCAGTTTGCGGAATATTTTCCGTTACAAGGGACAAGAGCCGCAGTAATCTCCCGGAATTTGTTAAGCGCCTTAAATGGACGGAAAATACTTATTCAATTCCACAATATCTGCGATACCTTAGGGCTTCCGGTTTTACTAAAAGCAGAATATTTTTCCCGCCTTCTGTTGACGCAAGATTATCTGAAATGAAAAAGGCAGCGGCTTCCTGCAAGAACAAAACAATAAAATACCGTTTCGCATTTCTTCTTTCTTTTTTCTGGGGTAAATATTCAGGTAGTATCCTTAAAAAAATTGTTTTCTGGCCGGCGGCGCTTATATTCGGTGTGCCTCTTCTATTGTTTGCCGAAAAGAAAACAAAATAAATATCAGCCATATGGATTTTAAATTAATATTGTTTGTTGTCGTTGCGGCGATCATTGTTTTGATGACGCTGCGTAAGCTCTTATACGGGGTCTATTTCCTGATAGCGCTTGCGCCTCTTGAGAGAGTTTTTGTTACGAGAAATTTCGGCCTGAATATAAAACTTGCGGAATGGATGGGGCTTTTGTGCATAATAGCTTTCCTTTGGAGTTATCTGGTAAGGCCAAGAAGAAATGCTTTTCCTTTCCCTGTACTGGTGCCGCTTCTTATTTTTGCTTTGGTTAACATTATATTAGGTTTATTCCAGATTCCTGAAGCGATAAAATTTGCGCAGGAAATGAATTTTAATTCCGCCGGTTTTAGGATTATTAAGGTAATTACGTGGTGTATTTTTTCCATTTTAGTGTCGCTTTCGGTTTGCTACGCGATAAAAGACGAGAAGGATTTACGAAAATGCGTTAACGTATTGTTGATTTCCACGCTGGCCATATGCGTAATCTCTCTCGTTTCAATGGTGCTTAATATTTTCGGCATACATTTTGAAACCTGGTCTCTAATCGGCCGCAAAGGGTTTATAGGCATAAAAGGCACATTCAGCGAACCGCAGTATTTGTCTCTTTATCTGGCGCCCATTGTCCCGCTTGCTCTTTTTATGTTTATCCTGCGAGTTTACCGCCTGGGATTATTGTTTACCGTTGCCGGGAGCTTCATGCTTCTTCTTGCTAACTACTTTTCTTTTTCAACAACAGGTTTGGCAGGTATAACGCTCATTATCATAGCCATTCCTTTTATTATAAAACATTACCACATGGTTACTGCGGGAAAAGCTATGCGTTACAGTATGATTCTTGCTCTAAGCATATACATAGTTTTTTTAGCGGGCGCTTTTTTTAACGTAGACTTTATAAAAGTAACAGTCAGTAACTATTTTGATAAAATGGCAAAGCAGGACGGCCGCTGGGCAGGAAGAGTAATGGGGCAGAAAATGTTTATGGACCATCCTTTTATAGGGGTTGGTCCGGGAAACTGGGCTTGGAAAGCAGACCAGGAATATAAGGCAAAGGTCACCAAAGAAACATTTGTAAGGCCTTCTTATAACTGCCTTTACTGGGAAATATTGACAGACCTTGGCATGGCCGGTTTCATTCCTTTCGTTTGGTTTTTTATTACTATGCTGCGCGCTTTATCCAAAAGTATATGGCGGGCGAACGATACGTTTTTAAAGGCGGCTGCGGCCGGTCTTATGGTAGGCATTGTAACGCTTCTTGGAGAATACTATGTTACTTTTAATTTTTACCGTATCCACGTATGGCCTATATTCGGCATTGCATTTGCTGTCATCCAGCTTAGCTTAAATGAACCAAAAAAATCTAATGAGTAAACGCTATATCTACAAAAAGAAAAGATACATTTTCCTGGCTCATTTAGTTGATTTTCTGGGATTTATGCTCTATAGGCCGTTTTCCTTTTTAAGGAAACAGCCTCAAGGTGCAGCCATAAAGAAAATTCTGGTAATTGAGCTGGCGCATATAGGTGATGTTTTAGCTATAACTCCGGCGCTGAATGTTTTAAGAAAGAAATTTCCGGAAAGTTCAATCACGGTTGCGGTTGCTCCCTGGGCAAAAGATATTCTTTCCGGTAACCCGGATGTGAATGAGATTCTGGTTTATGGAACGCCATGGTTTGAAAGATCAAAGAAACCGGTTTTTTCAACTAAAGAGGCCAAAGATTTTATTAAGCTGCTAAAATCGCGTGAATTTGATATGGCAATTGACCTGCGCGGGGACATAAGAAACATTTTTTTTATGAAGCTTGGGGGAGCTAAGAAAAGAATAGGTTATTCTTTTAGCGGCGCAGGCTTTCTGCTTACCGACATTGTGGCGTTTGACGTTGAAAAAAGACAGGATAAGCATCAGGTTGAGCATAATATTAATTTTGTTTTATCAATTAAAGAAGGAAACGCCTGTGAGCCGGTAAACCCGTCTTTAAAATTATTCCTTTCTAAAGAAGACAGCGATTATGCGGACAATATGTTTAAAAGCGAAAATATTGAAGCCGGAGATTTTTTAATAGCAGTGCATCCCGGAGCAGGCACTGCCACTAAACGCTGGATGCCTGAACGGTTTAGCTCTCTCATAGAAGAGATTTTGAAAAGATACAAAGCTAAAATACTTTTAGTGGGAGGAAAGGGGGAGGCTGATTTATTGAAATTACCAGGCATAGATAAAAACTTAATCAATCTTACGGGTAAAACTAACATAAAACAGCTGGCTGCAATTTTGCATAGGTGCAATTTATTTATAGGAGGGGATTCAGGCGTTATGCATGTTGCAGAGGCGCAAAATATCCCGGTAATAGCCATATGGGGAGGGCAGAATAAGCCCGGCCACTGGAAACCGCTCTCTGAAGGAGCCGTAGTTATTCATAAGGAAGTTTCTTGTGGCCCCTGCGGGTTGATTGAATGCAAAACTCTTAAGTGCCTTGGCGCAATTGCAGTTGAAGATGTTTTAAAGGTTGTTGATGAGCATGTAAGAAGCCTCCCTGGGCATAAAGATTTGATAAAATGAATATATACATAATCAGCGGCACGTTTCCTGAAATGCATTGCGGTGTGGGTGATTTTACCTACAGCTTTTGCTCGGAGCTTAAAAAGTACGGCTTAACGCTTAACATTGTTACCACAAAATACCCTCAGATTAAGCCGCTTGAAGGGGTAACGGTTACACAGTTAATTGAGAGCTGGAATTTTGCGAGCCTTTTTACTTTGCTTGATTTTTTTAAAAAAAATAAAGCAGATATAATTCATATACAGTATCCCACCCAAAGTTACAAAAATAAAGCCATGATAAATATTTTCCCTGTTTTTTTAAAATTTTTTTCGCCGAAAACCCGCCTTATTGTAACAATGCATGATATAGCAACAGCGCATATATTTAACAAAATAAGGGCCATACCTTTTCTTCTGTTTTGTGACAAAATTGTTCTTACAGTTTCCGAGGAGAAAGAGTATCTGGCGAAGAAAATGCCGTTTTTCCGCTCAAAGCTTGAAGTTATTCCAATAGGTTCAAATATAAAACCTGTCAGGCTAGAGAGCGGAGAAAAGAAAACGATAAGACAGAAACTAGGAGTTCTTGACGGCGAAACATTGATTTCCAATTTTGGCTATATTTTGCCGAAAAAAAGCCTTGAAACATTATTACATTCTCTGAAAATTCTTAAAGAAGAAGGCGCTAAGGTTAAAATTATTTTTATAAGCGAATTTTTACCGCAAGAAAACAAATACCACGCGAGTCTGAAAGATTTAGCCTGTAAACTTAATATCAGCGACTTAATCATCTGGACTGGGTATTGTCTGGAAGAGGATGCTTCAAGATACTTATTGTCTTCGGATATTTGCGTTGAGCTTTATGATGATGGAGTTTCTTACCGCAGGGGAAGTTTTCTGGCTGCTTTATGCCATGGCCTGCCTGTCATAGTTAACGCCAAAGGAAAACTTCCCGATGGCTTAAAAGATTCGGAAAATGTGATTACCGTGCCTATAAAAGACGCCGGAAAACTGGCCGAAGCTGTAAAAAAGCTTATTGCTTCCGAAGAATTAAAGGCAAAATTAAGCTGGCTGGCAAAAGAGTTTTCAGGGGTTTTTTCTTATGAAAACATAGCAAAGAAATATTTTGATTTATATAATTCAGTTTTGCAGGATAAGTAACGATGCGGTATAAAAAAGTACTTCTGATTAATCCTTCGGTAGCAGGAAGCTATCTCGGTCCCATACGGCCTTCTGCGGGCCTGGGATATATTTCCCAATTCCTCCAAGCCAATTCCGTAGAAGTTGAAGTGATAGATATGGTATTTGGCGTAAAAGCAAAGCACTTGTGGGATAAAATTGATAAATTTATGCCGGAAATTATCGGCGTAACGGTGTGGACATACAAATATAAAGATACTTACGGTTTGATAGAGGCAATTAAGAAAAAATATCCGGATATCAAAGTAGTTGTTGGAGGCCCCCATATTTCAACCTTACGGCGCGATGCGCTTTCTGAGTGCAGCGCCATAGATTTCGGGATAGTTCTTGAAGGGGAAAACACTTTTCTTGAATTGTGCCAGGGCAAAGATTTAAAAGAAATTAAGGGGTTGATGCACCGCGATAAAGGGGAAGTTTTATACAACGGAGATCGGGAATTTAACTCTGATTTGGATTCGCTGCCGTTTCCGAGGTACGAAAAGTTTGAACTAAATAAATATTTTCTTAAAGAGATAATGATTATTTCTTCGCGGGGCTGTCCTTACGATTGTATTTATTGTCCGGTCAAGCTCGCAATCGGAAGGAATTTACGCGTAAGAAGCGCTAAAAATGTTGTTGATGAAATAGAATACTGGTATACGAAGAATTACCGCAGATTTAATTTTGCGGATGATAATTTTACTTTTTTTAAGGAAAGAGTATATGAAATTTGCGATGAAATTAAAAAGAGAGGATTAACCGGGCTTGATCTTCGCTGCGGTAACGGTATACGCGCGGATAAAGTTGACAAAGAGCTGCTTTCGCGGATGCGGGAAACAGGATTTAACTATATAGGCCTTGGAGTTGAAGCGGGGAACAATCGCATACTGGGTATCTTGAAAAAAGGAGAGCCTATTGAGCGTATTGAAGCAGCAATTAGCGATGCCTGTAGCCTGGGCTATGATGTAACGCTATTTTTCCTGGCCGGTTCTCCGGGTGAAACCGCAGCTGACATAGAAGATTCTGTAAGGCTTGCAGAAAAATACCCTGTTTTTGAAGCGCGCTTTTACAATATTATACCTTATCCGGGCACAGAGCTGTTTAAATGGCTTAAAGAAAAAAATCTCTTCCTGGAAGAGCCGCAAAAATATCTTAACGAAGCCTCAGCTTTCAGCAATAAGCCTTTGTTTGAAACCGAAGAACTGCCCAAGGAAGAGAGAATAAGGATATTTAAGAATTTGAAAAAGGTTGAAAACAGGATTTTAAAAAGAACAATAAAAAGAAAATTAAAAAAATTCGGCTGGCTTGGAATATTTGCGGCTAATTTTATATCCGTAAGGTTAATTTATTATCTTATAAGGCATCATAAAAATATAAGGGGCATTTTTGAAAGTGTGCGCTTAAACCGGATAAAGTCAGGAGCCAGGTGATATGCTGAAGGTAATGATGTTTAATAAACTGTACGGGCCTTCTCTCGGAGGAGTTGAGAGGGTGGTGTACGATATCTGTGAAGAAATTAAGCATGAAGTTGAGCTTACGGTTTTGTGCGCTAACACAAAACCTTTCACGGAAATAGAGCATAGGGATAAATATAAGGTAATTAAATCAGCAAGTGTCGGCAGAATTCTTTCTTCCGTGCATCTTGGCCTGGCTACGCCTTGGTGGTGGTTAAAAACAAAAAATAATATTTTGCATTTTCATTTCCCGTCTCCCATAGCAGAAGTCTATTGTCTGGCGCTTTATCCGCGCAAGCAACCGCTCATTGTAAGCTACCACGCGGATATATCCGGGTACAACAAAGCATTGTTTTTCTACGCACCTATTTTAAAAAAATTCCTTAAAAGAGCCGATCGCATAATAATATCATCTCCGGCGCTTCTCGAGCGGTCTCCTTTTTTGCGCAATTTTAAAAACAAGTGTGTTATAATACCTTTTGGAATAGATGTGGGGCGTTTTGAATTATCCAGAGAAGATAAAGAAGCGTCTTTGAAACTGCGGGAAAAATTTCCCGGGCGCATTGTTTTGTTTGTGGGCCGTCTGGTTGCGTATAAGGGCGTTGATCATCTTGTTGACGCCATGAAAAACATAAATGCAACGCTCCTAATTGTCGGCGACGGTCCGGAAAAAGAAAAACTTAAAAAACTTGCCGAAAAAACAGGGGTTGATAAGAAAATATTTTTTATCGGTAAGATAACAGATAAAGAACTATCAGCCTATTATCACGCGTGCGACATCTTTGTATTACCTTCAATAAACGATAAAGAAGAATTTGGCCTGGTTCAGCTGGAAGCCCACGCCTGCGGGAAACCCGTCGTGAGTACGGCATTGCCGACAGGTGTTTCTTTCGTTAATATAGACGGGCTCAGTGGGCTGGTTGTTGAGCCTAAATCGCCGCAAGAATTGGCCAAAGCTATAAATAAACTTTTGGAAGATGAAGTATTAAGGGGCCGTCTCGGACTACAGGCTAAAGCGCGGGTTGAGTCGGAATTTAACAGAAAAATAATGGCGCAGAAAATTTTGGATGTCTATCGTTGTCTTTTGCCTGGTTCGTTTTAAGCATATGCGCCATCTTGATAAAAAGTGTGAGGTTTCATGTATAAGCTTTACTTTAAGAGGCTGTTTGATGTAATTCTGGCTTTGATCGGCTGTTTGTTCTTTGTGCCTTTTTTCCTTTTATTTTCTTTTTTGATCTGGGAAGAAGACAGGGGTTACGTATTTTATAAACAAATGAGAATGGGAAAGGGAGCAAAAAAATTCCAAATGATAAAATTCCGCTCCATGACTATAGATTCCAAGGAAATTCCGACATTTGACCTCAAGAAAAAAGATTCCCGTATACGCGTTACAAAAACAGGAAAATTCCTGCGCAGCTGCGCAATGGACGAATTGCCGCAGGTTATAAATATCCTTAAAGGCGATATGTCCTTTGTCGGTCCGCGGCCGCTTATGCCGTGCGAGGCATCGCTGTTAAAAGATCAGCAGGGTTTTCTTGAGCGTTCAAAAGTTATGCCCGGATTAACAGGCCTGGCGCAGATTACTATTGATAAATACATTTCCAACGATGAGAAATTAAAATATGATTTAAAATATATCAGAGAGCAGACGTTTTTGGGCGATGTAATACTTATTGCGCGTTCAATAGGCATAACTATTTTTAGAAAATGGGAAATGCAGTGGCAGGACGAACCGTGCAAGGACGCTGCAGCCTAAGCCCCGACCCCAGCCTGGTTAAAAGCTAACGAAAAGCCTCTCCAGTTTGCAAATTTTTAATTAATTAGCGCCAAAGCTTCACATTTTCTGCAAGAGTTGTATAATAACTTCTAATTCGTGTTGCTAAAATATTCATTTATGTCCAAGGAGGATGAACCATGATAAGAAGGCTGAAAATTATAGGTATAGCCATTGCCATGGGGTTATTGCCTGTTTGCGGTTTTTGTCAGGAGTCTTATACCAGCACAATTGATTATGCTCAAAAAACTAATAAATTATGGGGAATTTCCGCCTGCATTATTAATAATGACAATAGCGCAACTTTTGTTGATAGCAAGGATAAGGGTTATGGCTATGCGCTTTGGATTCCTGACGATAAAGGGTCAGCTCTTGATAGGATAACTTTAAATCCCGGGCAATCCTTAAGGCTGACAGACGGCCACCATGTATTTATTAACTATAAATTTGTCGGTGCAAAAGACGGCAGGATAATTGTAGAGATTACAGATAAATTTGATGCCAGAAGTTTTGGAAACGGCGTAAGAGAGGATAGAAAAAAAATGACGGTTGCACCTTACGATGACAACCGCAAGCAGGATGATTTAAAAACCAATTAGTTTATGCCAATACTGTCAGTTTCCGGGTTAAAAAAAGTTTACGATGATATTGTTGCCGTAGACGGTATTTCTTTTGAAGTGGCAAGCCATGAAATAGTAGGGCTTCTTGGCCCTAATGGAGCGGGTAAGACTACCACAATTGATATGATTTTAGGCGTTCTTAAGCCTGACGCCGGAACTATTTCAATTGGCGGGCTGGATATTTTTTCACATCGCTCAGAAGCTGTCAGCCGCACTAATTTTTCCGCTGTATACACGCCTTTACCGGGTAATTTAACTGTTGTGCAGAATCTGCGTATTTTCGGCCGGCTTTATTCTGTTAACAATCTTTCAGAAAAGATAGAGGAACTGCTTGCCCGTTTTGACCTTGCGAAATTGCGCAATAAAAAATGCGGCGTGCTTTCTTCAGGAGAGCAAACCCGGGTGAGCCTTGCTAAGTCAATGCTCAACAGTCCTAATCTTCTTTTGCTGGATGAGCCAACAGCTTCCCTTGACCCCGCCACAGCAAGAGATGTGCGTTTAAAAATACGCGAATTTGCCAAAGAATGTAAGGGCGGTGTGCTTTGGACATCGCATAACATGTATGAGGTTGAGGATGTGTGCAACCGCGTGCTTTTTCTTTCGCATGGCAAAATCCTTCTTGAGGGCAATCCCAAGACTCTTCCCGTGGAATATGGTAAAAAAACGCTGGAGGAGCTTTTTATCGCTGTTGCTAGAGAACCTTTAAGCTTAGAGGAAAACTGATTTATGTCTTTAAACAGAATTTTAACTATTGTGCTTCGGCAATTTTATCTTATCCGCGGCAGCTTCTCGCGGGTGTTTCCGCTTTTTGCCTGGATTGGGGTTGACATGATTCTGTGGGGTTTTCTTACCAGGTATTTAAACAGCGTTGCTTCTTCCGGATTTAATTTTGTCCCCGCGCTTTTAGGAGCGGTGCTTCTCTGGGATTTTTTCGGAAGAATCATGCAGGGCGTTACAATAGCATTCTTTGAAGATGTTTGGTCGCGTAATTTTTTAAATATTTTTGCCACGCCTCTTTTAATATCCGAGTATGTAAGCGGTTTGGTTTTAACCAGCGTATTAACCAGCCTGTTTGGGTTATTAATTATGTTTGTGCTTGCTACTACCTTGTTTAACCTTTCTTTCTTTGCTTATGGGTTTATGATTCTTCCGTTTCTGCTTGTGCTTTTTCTATTCGGCATATCGCTGGGCATTTTTGGAAGCGCCCTTGTGCTTCGCCTTGGGCCTGCCTCTGAATGGTTTATCTGGCCGATACCTGCAATTATTTCTCCGTTTGTAGGGGTATTATATCCTATTTCCACTTTGCCGGATTGGATGCAATCTATTTCAAGAATTTTACCGCCCACTTATGTTTTTGAAGGGCTAAGGGCTATCATCACGGGCAAATCCGTGCCGTTAATTTCGCTTGTACTGGCAACTGTGTTTTCTTTTATCTATATTTTTCTGGCATATCTTCTTTTTGTAAAAATTTATCATAGCGCCTTAAAAAGCGGGCTTATCGCGCGCTACAGTGCGGAAAGCGTAAGCTAAATAAGCGCACATTAAATTTTAAACTTACTATTTGATAAATTTTTACCAAAACCAGCCTTTCTGCTATAATATTCCTGCGTTTTTCTACTTTATATTAATATCTAAATTTTAATATGCCGAAAGCTAAACTAAACGATATTTCGCTTTATTATGAAATATATGGCAAAGGGTACCCGCTTTTATTAATCGGCGGCCTTGGGTCTGATTGTTCAAGCTGGCTGGGGATAGTGAAGGGGCTTTCGCCGCATTTTAGAACTATTGTTCTTGATAACCGTGGCTGCGGCAGAAGCGGCATCGGGCGCGGTAAATGCACTGTCTCTAAAATGGCGAAAGATGCCGTAAGGTTGCTGGATTTTCTAAAAATAGAAAAAGCCAATGTCCTTGGCCACTCAATGGGCGGTTATATCGCTCAGGAGCTTGCTATAAATTATTCAAACCGCGTTAATAAACTTATTCTTGAAAGCACCGCGCCTGTTTCTTCCGGAAAAAATAATACATTGTTTAAAGATATTTACAATCAGCTTAAAAAAGAAGGGCATTCGGAAGGCTGGTTTAGGCGATGGGCAGAATTGTTATTTTCTCCGAAATTGCTTGCCGGCAAATCTTTCGTTGATATGTTTGTTGAAAACTCGTTAAAATATCCCTATCTTCAGAAAGCTGAAGGGCTAAAAAAGCAGATAGAGGCAATCAGGTTGTTTGATGCGCGCAGAAAAATAAATGTCATAAAGGCTAAAACTTTAATTATTGAGGGGAAAAGTGATATACTGATAACTGCAAAAGAAGCCGTGGTGTTAGCCAGGAATATAAAAGGAAGTGCTTTTAAGTTATTGGGCGGCGCTGCGCATTGTATACATATAGAAAATCCAAGGTTATTTACAGATGCAGTATTGAAATTTCTAGGGCGGAATTAGTTTGGAGTTGGAGGATTATAAAATGAAACAATGGTATGAAGCATTATTTGAGAATTATGCGCATAAGTATGATAACGAATGCTATGTGCACGGAACAATCGGAGAATGCGACTTTATTGAGCGGGAATTGAATTTTAACAAAAAAGTTAAAATAATTGATGTAGGGTGCGGCACAGGAAGGCATTCAATTGAGCTTTCAAAGCGGGGATACAATGTCACAGGAATTGATTTATCAGAATCCCAGCTGAAAAGAGCAAAGGAAAAAGCAAAACAGCTTAATCTTAAAATTGATTTTAAACAGCTTGATGCGCGTAAACTTTCTTTTAAAAATAAATTTGACGCAGCAATTATGCTTTGCGAAGGTGGTTTTTCTCTTATGGAAACAGATGAGATGAACTTTGAGATCTTGAAAAACGCAACAAAAGCGCTTAAAAGCAAGGGTAAGCTTATTTTCACCACATTAAACGGATTGTTTCCGCTGTTTCATTCTGTTAATGAATTCTATAAGTCGGCGCAAAAAGAAGGCCAGTCCCAGTGCAAGGAGTGCTCCTTTAATCTGATGACTTTCCGTGATCATAATACCGTTGTTTTTGAGGATGATTCCGGCAAAAAAAAGGAGCTTAAGTGTAACGAGCGTTATTATGTGCCCAGCGAAATAACCTGGCTGCTAAATTCACTTGGGTTTAAAAAAATAGAAATCTTCGGAGCTAAACTTGGAGCATATTCAAGGAATGATAAAGTAAGCCCGGAAGATTTAGAAATGCTTGTTGTTGCGGAAAAATAAGGAACATAAGAAAAAATATCCTCACTTTTAGACAGGAGTGTTGTATGAAACAATGTAGGCTATTTTTTGTTGTTGCAATATTTATGGTTTTGCTCGCCGGCATTCTTTTTCTGTGTCCTGATGTCTTAGCGAAAAAACATCATTCCGGCAATAAGTATGAACCTGATGAGGCAATTTTCACAGATTCTCAGGCGATTGATGCAACATATGCGGATTGGATGGCTAAGAATAAGGATGCAATTAAAGACTTGCCGATTAATCAGATACCGTTATTAGGCAGCCATGACGCTGGCTCCTGCGACGTAGATTCAGACAGTCCTCCTTGTAAGGGGTATCTTACGCATTCGGGGCATCATATCCACAGAATGCCAAAAGGTTCTGATATCACAAGCGCCAGATGCCAATCGGCAACAATTAAAGATCAATTGCGCTATGGTGTGCGTTATTTTGATTTGCGTATTGCCAAACAGGACGGTGCTTACTGGATTGAACATATGTGGATGTCAACACCATTATTTGGAGAAGGAGGGGTTTTTGCGCAGATTAAAGATTTTTTGCGTGAACACCCGCAAGAGGTTATTATTCTTCATATGCAGGAGCTTTATTCCGATACGGGCAGAATGAACAAAGATGAAGCTGAAGCATATTTCCAGTTGGTAAAACAGGAGTTTGGCGCCTCTCTTGCTACGCAAGGAGATTTTTCTTCTACAACCCTTAGTAACATTTGGGCGGCAGGAGCAAATATCATTGTTGTCGCAGATGTCAAAAAATCATCAGAGTCTTTTATCTGGTATGAGCACCAGGTTGATACCAAGTGGATGGATAAACAAAATCCAACTGAGCTAGCTGATGCCCTGGATGCCAACGTAATATCCGGCTGGCGCCGCGGCGATTGCGCCGGCAAATTAAGGGTATTGCAGGCTATGACTACAACCAAGCATAAAATAGTTAATGCAAGAAAGACAAACGCAGAAATTAAGAAGCGCTTGGAATCAGATTGGAAAGATGCTCCGATAAATGTGGTGCAGGTGGATGATTCGGTAAATTCAGAGCTTATGCCTGTTTTGATTGAGCGTTTAAAATAGTTTACCCCGGGAACAATGTTAGCTAAGGAGCCGAGAGTAAGTGGAAAAGAGGAGAGCTAAGTAAATTGGAAGCGTTAAGAGGTAATATCTCATTGATTTTAGGGAATCTACCGCCAGTGTTAATAGTTGTGCGGCTTTTGTTAGGCATCACGATTGTTATCTTTGCAAAAAATAAGTCTTTTAAAAAGTTTTTTTTGCCGGTCTTTATTTTTGGATTTGCCTTAGATTTTCTTGATGGTTTTCTCGGCCGTCATTTTACCAGTACGCATTTCATTAAATTACCGCTTAACGGGGCAATGCTAGATGGTTATGCTGATATTTCTTTGTATGCATCCAGCCTGTATTTTCTATGGGTTAATTATAAGGAAATATTAAGAAAATACCGCTACTATATAGTGATATTGATTTGCATGCAGCTGTTTTCATGGGGTTATTGTTTTATTAAATTCGGAAAACTTACCAGCTACCATCCTTATAGCGCTAAAGTATGGGGATTTTTTATGTTTTTGGTGATTATACAGCTTATATTGTATAAAAAAAGTAACCTTTTTATATTGATGTTTATCTGTGGATTGCTCAATAATTTAGAAGAGATTAGTATTACGCATATTATGCCATATTATAAGGTTGGCGTCAGCAGCATAGTAAATGCAATAGAGCTAAGAGATAGTTATGATGCAAAGAAGAAAGAAATGATAAATATCCACCATGGTGCTGATAATCTGTAACCTTACGTTAAAAATAATTTTTACACACTGAATAACTTATGAAAGATAAAACACCTACTAACAAAAAAGTATTCTTACGCACTTTCGGTTGCCAGATGGGAGTGCTATAGGGCGACAATGGAAAAAATCACTAACGCATTGATACAATTAGACTAATGGGAAAATAAGGGAGAATTTCACTATTTTGCCAACTGTCAGAAAAAGTGTATAATTTTTCTGACAAAACATCTTCTCAATCTGCACAAATATTACATTTATTGTAATAAAAATGCTTGACAGTAGGCTTAAAACGCGTATATTTGTTACATATAGGACTACTATATATGGAAAACACAAAAAAACAAAGGCTATTTGAAGTGGCTTCTCTGCAGCAAGGTTATTTTACCGCTCAACAGGCGGTACGTGCCGGTTTTTCTTATCGGATGCACTCACATTATAAGCAGAGTGGTCTGTGGCTTGAGATTGATCGTGGCGTTTTTCGGCTTACGCAATTTCCAAATTCTCCGGATGAAGATTATGTCAGGTGGTCTCTATGGAGTAGGGATCGCAAAGGCGAACCCCAGGCTGTCTTTTCTCATGATTCGGCGCTTGCCATCCATGGATTTAGCGATATTATGCCTTCTAAAATTCATTTTACCGTTCCCTCCGGATTTAGAAAAAAAACGCCAAAAGGGTGTATTGTTCATAAGGGGAAGGTGTCTCCGGCTGAAAAGGAACAACGAGAAGGATTTTTTGTTACAACGCCCCTTCGGACGATTATTGATTCTGCGGAGTCAAATCTGAGTATGGATTATCTTCAACAGGCAATAAAAGAAGCCTGTGACAAGGGGATGCTTCAAATTATCGATATTGTAAGCGCCGAGATGAGTGAAAAAGCCAAGGAAAAAGTAATGACACTTCTAAAAAATATGAGGGCTGCAAAAGGGTAATAACCTATGACGATTGAGCCAAAAAAATATGATAATGCAAATGCTTTTCGAAAAGCTCTTGAAGATAGGCTCAAAAATTTAGCCCGTGAACAAGCAATTCCGTTAGATCGGTTACGCAGGAGAATTACATTCGATCGTTTTCTCGCGCGTCTGTTTGATGAACATAACAAAAAACCAAAATGGTTGTTGAAAGGCGGCTATGCTTTGGAATTTCGTTTTCACAATATCGCCAGAACAACCAAAGATGTTGATTTTTCAATCCCGCATATTAAAAATGCTGATGAAAATACAATTCGCACTTTGCTTCAAGAAGAGGTCAAGAAGGATTTATCGGATTGGTTTGTTTTTTACATCGGCACGCCAATGAAAGAGTTTGATCAGGCAGTGTATGGCGGATGGCGTTATCCTGTGGAAGCGAGGGTCGCTAACAGAGTATTCACTAAATTCCATATTGATGTTGGAATCGGTGATGCGATTATTTCCGGGGCTGAATGGAAAGAAGGCGAAGATATTTTGCGGTTTGCGGGGATAAAACCCGCATACGTGGCTATGTTGCCTCTTGAACAGCATTTTGCCGAAAAAATACACGCGTATTCATATCCGCGGGATAAACGGCCGTTTTCTCGCATGAGGGATCTTGTGGATTTGGTTCTTCTAATTGAACAAGGTCTTCCCGGGGATGAACTGTTACTATCCGCTGTAAAAGCAACATTCAAACGTCGGGGCACTCATGATATTCCTCAAGTGTTAGAAGCACCTCCTGAAGCATTGGCAGATAGCTATGTACAGTTGGCGGAAGATTGCGGCATTGCGAAAAAGACAATGGCAGAGGGTTTTTCATTCTTAGAGAAGCATTGGAAAAGGATAAAAAAATGAAAACTCTCGCTATCGGCGATATCCACGGCGCCTATAAGGCGATGACGCAGTGCCTTAAGCGCTCTAAATTTGATTATAAAAAAGATCGCCTGATTATGATGGGCGATGTTTGCGATGGGTATCCGGAAGTCAGGCAATGTATTGATGAGCTGTTAAAGATCAAGCACTGCGATCTGGTTATTGGCAATCATGATATGTGGGCGCTGGATTGGGCCTTGCGAGGCGATAAGCCCAAGATATGGACGAGTCAAGGCGGAGACCGGACGATTGCGTCATATAACGGCGGACCTATGCCGCAGGCACATATTGATTTTTTGAAAGGTGGGCAACTGTGGATCGAACGAGATGAACAAATTTTTGTGCATGGCGGATTTAATCCTGATATTGTGCTTCCAAACCATAGTGCACAAGCGTTAGTCTGGGATAGAAGTCTCCTTGATTTGGCTTGGAAGAAACAGATGATCGGTCATAGATGTCAATTAGGCAAATACAAGGACATCTTCGTCGGCCATACGACCACCGAGCTTTACAATACGTTACAACCGATCCATGTGTGCAATATCTGGAATATTGATACCGGCGCCGGCTGGTCAGGCAAACTTACCATTATGGATGTTGATACAAAGGAATACTGGCAATCAGACTTGTCGTCGGACTTATATGGTGGGACGCCGGATAGGCTATAAATTGGAATAGATTTTTCATGGGCATGACAACATTTTTTCTCAGGCTTAATGATTGCGCTAAGCCGTTGCACAGAATGGGCAAGAAAGAACTGAAGAAGCTCGATAGTTTTTCGTCCTGCGGCGAAGCGCAACATCATGCCGGATGGCATGTACCTTTTGAGCTCCATAATGGTAATGTTTATGCTTTGGTGCTTTGGAAGGGCAGGTTAATGAAAATCGAGGATGCGCCAAAAGTTCTAAATAGAAAATATTACGACAAATATCGCGGTAAGGAGATTAACGAATATGAATGGACCGTTTTAAGAAAATACATTTTTGCCGAGTTGCAGAGGCTTGATAAAGAATTTAAGAAGTCGTTGCAAAAAGATCCTGTATTTTTATCCAATGACAAAAAAAGAATTACAGCTAAAAGCCATGAAAGCGTTAAAAGAGGCGGTTCGGGAAGTAGTATAGGAACATAGGCGAAGCGGCAGACCTCTTGTCGTCTGGCGCAATGGCAAAGTAATGAAGATATCTGCCTCTCAAGTCCTACGAAAAAGCCGCTAAATTAAAAAATATTAAAGCTTTTTATCCTAACTCATTGTAGCACAATGGGTTATAATGCAATACTGATTTTGCATATCTTTTTGTGGCGCAATGACTTATAGAAAAATGGGCATCAAGGACGTACTAAATATCAATAATAAGTCAAGAATACGTGAAAGGTCTTTTTCCGCGGCTCTCCTTTCTTAAGCTAAGGGCTTAAGGTTTTTAGTTTTGGCAGTTTGGTTGCGGGGAGACATGCGGTAGCTGTCGGGGAAGTTGGAGAGAAAAGCGCAGGCGACAGCTACCGCAAGGCCAAGTAATTTAAGCACTTAGCTAAAATTTAATTCGCATAGCTTAGATAGAATAATTCGTATATGTGTATGAAATACCTAGAGCGTAAAAAGGAGTTTTGATTTTCTATCTTCCTGTGATAATATATTGCAGATGGGTTTTTGTTTATCCATATATAGATGAAATGAAAGTTGTTTGTCCTAAATGTAGGAATGATGCAATCCTTGACATTAAATTTTCCGATGCTTATCGTGCTGGGGTTGTGCCTTCTGTATGGACATTCGTTTGTGCGAAATGCAGTTCTACTAAGCGAGGGGATTTTAAATTATATGAACGAATAATGTATTATTTTATTTCTTTTTTAGGTATTTTTATATCTATCTATTTTGCAACAATATCATTGAATTTTTTTCGCTCTGGAATCGCTATTATTTTCATAGTCATTTTAACTATATTTATTAGTATTTTCATTTTTTGGTTGGTTTGCAGACTATATTTAAAACATACAGTTTTAAGAAAAACAAAGTTTAATCAAGGAGTTGGGGAATGAACGAATTCACAAACACTAAGTTAAGTAAATTAGCAATCACAAGTTTAGTTGCAGGAATTTTAGGATTTATAATAATACCGCCAGTGATGGCTGTTATTGCGTTGGTATGTGGTTCAATCGCATTAAGTAAAATTAAAAGTTTCAATAATTTACTAACAGGTAAAGGCTTGGCTATCGGAGGAATTATCTTAGGAACACTTATATGGTTATTGATTATTTGCGGGATATTATTTGCAATTTCTTTTCGCACTCATTATCAACCTTTCCGTGTGCCTGCTTCTTCAATGGAACCTACCATTAAGAAAGGCGAAAGAGTTATGGTTGACAGAAAAGCTTACGTTAATTCAACGCCACAAAGAGGAGATGTTATAGTTTTTTGGTTTGGAAGTGGAGAGTCAAAAAGATTATGGCTAAAAAGAGTTGTCGGACTTCCTAATGAAGAATTGGAGATTAAGAATGGCGGTATTTACATCAATGGTAAACTAACAAAGATTCCAGAGCCTTCCAAAGAAGTTTATTATTACAATATGGGTGATTATGGTAAACAAGGGCAGATAATTAAAATACCAACTGATTGCTATTATACACTTGGGGACAATTCTTTAAACAGTCAGGATAGCCGATTTATTGGCTTTGTGAATAAAAAAAGTATTTATGGCAAGGTTATAAGTGTATATGCAGGAAAATATCCACCTAAACTTATGGAATTGATACGCTCATTTTTGCAGAAATAAAGTAAACCGTTAAATAATATAAGCATAAAAAAGAGGGGGTGCTATGGAAAAGAATAAACCTTCAAAAGGAGTTTAAGTATCTGTTCATATATTTCTTTACACGCCCCAAGGCAAAAGAACAATTTAAAGAGCCTCAGATTTTAAAAACTTTTAACTTTATCGCACGTGGAACAAAAAGTTTTTAAAGAAAAATTAACTTACAGGTGATATTGTGAAAAACGATATAAAATGGAAAGAAATTTATAGCACAAGGAATCAAGGAGAAATTGCAATTATAAAGTCAATCTTTGAAATGAATAAAATAATATATTTCATTGAGAATGAAAATTTTATGCGTTTACCGTGCACAATTAAAGTTAACGAAATGCAATTTGAAGTTGCTGAAAGGTTGTTAAAAGATTTCCAAAAAAAGCAAAATCTTCCTCCACCAATTTAAAAGATGTTTAAGAAAATATACGCCTTTAAAAATATTGGTAAAGCAAGTTTGTTAATATCATTGCTGAAAAGTAATAAATTCCATCCTTTGGAGCTTCAAACCTCAAGCCATTGTAGCATTGCGGGGGCAGATATATTCTATTACGTGCAGATTCCAGAACAAGAATATGAATCAGCCAAGAGTTTTTTGATAAAAGAAGGGTATAAAGACATATTATAATATAATATGAGTGCGAAAGGAGGCAGAATGAAAGCGATAAAAATTCTCTTTAGTATTTTTTTAGTTTTATTTGCCATTTCTAATTGCTTTGCAGACAGCCCTAATTTTCAAATGCGTTTGGTGCTTGATGAGAAAGAGGCGCAGACAGTTCCTCATGATATTTTTCCTTATACTTCCCCGAAGGGGCAGAAGACTGAAATTTATGTTGCCAAAGATATTATTTTAGCAGTAGAAGATGTTCAGGATGTATTAATTGAACTTCAGGAAGATTTATTGAAAAAACTTCCCCAAGAATATTGGACTATCGGTTCTGATGGATATAAGGTATTGCATTATACGCAAGAAGACAGGCTGAATCTAACCGCTGAACCACGAATTGATTTTACCTTGACAGAAGCGGGAAAGAAAAAATTAGCCGATTTTACAAAAAATAATCTACAAAAGTTTGCGGCTGTTATTGGTGATAATCGTGTCCTTGCAAAAGTCAAAATTACTGCACCTATCTCAAGCGGAAAATTCCAAATTTTTTCTCCCACCGATAAGGTAAATGAAATGGCTAAGCTTGTTGAAAGTATGGGGTTAAAATTAGAAGTTAAACCTTGCAAGGAGCACTTAGATGCCGAGAGTTTGAAAGCCTATAAACAGATAGAAGAAGCCGATGTTGTGCTGTGTTTCGAGGATTGGAATCGATTTTTTATGGTTAAACCAAATATGCCATTGGTTACTGATAAAAATGGACACGTACAATCGTTTCTCAAAGATGTTGAGCAGGCACTGATAAATTATAAAGGTAACAAAAATCTTGCTATAATTACTATGGATCGTAAGTGGGATTTAGATACTAGCGAAAAGAAAAAAGAAATCATAGCCAGTATAAAAGCATTGCTTTTAAAATCTGGTTTTAATCATATTGTCGTTCAGCAGTTAATTCGTGATAACAGTCATGGCCCAATTATAAAATATGGAGCATATCCTCCCCGCAAGATATTGGAGGATTCGGTCATTAATACTGATTCAATTTTAAATAGAAAATAAGAATTGATTAAGATTCCATGCGGTTTATATTGCAGATGAATATATTATGATGTCGAAACCGTGGTCATAGGCAGATAAAACTTTTGACATAATAAAGAATTAGTGCAATAGTAAACCTGT
>Ga0172371_10001683_pt1 | contig 35187 bp, 26 predicted proteins | sample Lak12m_FD_114543 | JGI IMG/M metagenome (GOLD analysis project Ga0172371, IMG submission 114543) | Freshwater microbial communities from Kabuno Bay, South-Kivu, Congo - kab_022012_12m | ecosystem: Environmental > Aquatic > Freshwater > Lake | place: Democratic Republic of the Congo: South-Kivu... | reverse complement strand
TCTCAGTCCCAGTGTGGCTGATCGTCCTCTCAGACCAGCTACGGATCGTCGCCTTGGTGAGCCGTTACCTCACCAACAAGCTAATCCGGCGCGGGCCCATCCCAGAGCGGAGGCCGAAGCTACCATTTGGTGACACCCACTTGGCAGGTGGCACGTCATCCGGTATTAGCACCCCTTTCGGAGTGTTGTCCCGGTCTCTGGGGCAGGTTGCCCACGTGTTACTCACCCGTTCGCCGCTGTCCCCAGGCCCGAAGGCCTGGTTCTCGCTCGACTTGCATGTGTTAAGCACGCCGCCAGCGTTCGTCCTGAGCCAGGATCAAACTCTCCACGACAAACTTGATGCTCGGGGCCGAAGCCCCGGGACAAGCTATGTGAGAGAGCCTGAGAGCTCTCAAAGACGAGGCGACAGAGTCGCCTCGTTGTCACGCGATCCGCGTACCCCCGGCGTGAGACCGGAGGCATTTCAGCAACGGGATCGCGAGACGGGGTTATTGTTGTTTGCACGCACACCCGAAGGTGCGCGGGCGCACTGGCGTCTGCCGGCCGCCGATATGGAGTGAGCGGCCGGCTCCCATACTGTTCAGTTTTCAAAGACCGCGCGCCCGTGGGCGCTCGAGTGGTCGACCGAAACGGAGGCGCACAATCCCCAACCCAACAGTCTGGAGATTTGCACTACCCAATCGGACGGGACCCGCTCGGACCGATAATGCTACTCGCCCAAGCGACTCTTGTCAAGACCACCGCTCCGTCCCACCGGCCCTGCCTTAGGTCCGGTGCGCCGAAGCGCTGACGCAGTATACCCGTCGAAAAGGGAGTGTCAACCTGCTGCGCACAGACTGCTCACAGATGCCCGGGGCGGTCGCGCGATCGACGCCGGTACGACCACGCGCCCGGCTCCCCGCGGCCGCGGCGACGCGGCCCGGCCGCGCCGGCCGATGACGTCAGTCCCGCACGCGCCCCTGCGCGCCCGCCGACTTGCCGGCTTTCACGTGACGGCCCAGGAGATCGGCCGCCGGCACCGCCAGCTGCGTCACGGCGACACCGTCCAGGGACACGCCGCCCTGCTGGATGCGGCGGCGCCACTCGGAGCGGCTCTGGCCGAACCAGCGCTCCATGACCGCCGGCAGGAACACGGTACCGCCGTCTTCCACCTCGGACGGCAGGAGCGCCAGCTCCTGCACGTCGTCGGCGACCTCATGGCGCCGGAAGACCCGGTCGAAGTGCTCTTCCGCAGCCTGCGCCGCAGCGACGCCGCGCAGGCGCTCGATGAGCTCGCGCGCCAAGCGCGCCTTGAGGTCGCGCGGCGAAACGTCGCCGTCGGCCAGCTCGGCCTCAAGGCGGGACAGCTCGTCGGCATGGTGGGCCGTGAGCAGCCGGAAGTACGTCATCATCACCTGGTCGGGGATGCTCATGACCTTCCCGTAGATGTCGCGCGGGTCTTCGGTGACGCCGATGTAGTTGCCGGTGCTCTTGCTCATGCGCTCGACGCCGTCGGTACCCGGCAGGATGTCCAGCGTCATGATCGCCTGCGGCGGCTGGCCGAAATGCTCCTGGAGGTCCCTGCCCATGAAGAGGTTGAACTTCTGGTCGGTGCCACCGAGCTCGATGTCGGCGCGCACGGCGACCGAGTCGTAGCCCTGCGCGAGCGGATAGAGCATCTCGAGGAGAGAGATGGGCTGATGCGCCGCCCAGCGCTTGGCGAAGTCGTCCCGTTCCAGGATGCGAGCCACCGTCGTGGTGGCCGTGAGGTCGAAGATCTGCTCGGTGCTGAGCGGCGCCAGCCATTCACCGTTCGAGCGCACTTCGAGCTTGCCGCTATCGTCGTCGAGGATGAGGAACGCCTGTTCCTTGTAGGTCTCGGCGTTGGCATCGATGGCTGCCGGGTCGAGCCGCGGCCTGGTCCTGGAGCGCCCGGAGGGATCGCCGATGCGGGCGGTGTAGTCGCCGATGATGAGCACCGCCCTGTGACCGGCATCCTGGAACTGGCGCAGCTTGTTGAGGACGACGGTGTGACCGAGGTGGATGTCCGGCGCGGTGGGATCGACGCCGAGCTTGACGCGCAGCTGCCGGCCCTCGCGCTCGGCGAGGGCGAGCTTCTCTTCGAGGGCGCCGTCGGGCAGGATCTCCACGGCGCCCACACGCAGATCTGCGATGAGGCGTTGGTCGGGCATGCTCGGTGCGAGCCCGCCGGTCTGCGACAGGGGTGTCAGGGGCCTTCGGCGGGCCGGTCAGGCATCGTATCACAGGGCCCGACCGGGCGAAGGCCGGCAGCGCAGCCGCCGGGGTGAGCTCCTGCGGGTGCGACAGGATGGGAGGTCAGGCGACGCCGCGGAAGAGATGTGCCGTGGTGGCGCGCTCGGGCGTCGCGTACTCCTGCAGGCCGGCCAGGCCGCGACCGAGGAACGCCGCGCGCTCGTCGTCGTCGAGCTCCGTCTGATCGACGACGAAGCTGCGCACGCCGGCGACCCGCAATGCCTCGATGTGCCCCGTGAGGTTCGTCACCCGCGCGTTACCGATGCGGGTCCCGCGGCCGTCCACGCGGACGGTGAAGGAGAAGCCCCGGTCGTCGGTCAGCGAGAGACGAGCCTCGCTCGGCGCTTCGACGACCGGCGCGAACCCCTCGGCGACGCCGAGCCGGTCGCGCGCCACCAGCACCTCCTGGCGGCCGAACGCCAGCACCTCGATCGACACGCCGCCGTGCGTGAGGTCCGGCGAGACGCAGAGCTCCTGGATCTCCGGCAGGGTGAGCTCGGGCGAGAGCACGATCCCGGCCACCGTCACGCCGGGCAGCTCGGCGAGCACCCGCGGGGCGCCGCCGGACAGCCCCACGAGGGGGTACTCGAGCACTGCCGGCACCCCGACCCGTAGATGGGCAGCGTGTCGCGCCACGACGGCCGTCCAGGGGAGCCGGGCGACCGAGCGCCACCAGCACATGTCGGCGTCGAACAGGATCTGCGGCGGCCGGCAGCGGACCGGCAGGCCGCCCTGCAGCGCCGACGCGCACGCCCGGCCGATCGCGTCGGGCTCGTCGCCGACGCTGAGGTCGAAGCACACGGCGGTGACGCCGGGCGCCGGCAGCGGGCGGTCGTGCGGCCGCAGGCGCAGCACGACCGCCGGGTCGGTGGGAGCGGCAGCGGCCCGAGACGTGACGGGGTCACGGGATCCGCGGGGCTCGACCGTGGCGCCGAGACCGGCGTGCAGCCGGTCCGGCGGCCCGCACAGCCGGTCTGACGGCCGTACCGACGACCGGCTCGTCACGGCCCCGCGCCCGGCCTCAGGCCCCGCTCCCGGCAGGCCGCCGGGAGTCGCCGCGACCGGGACCGACCCGCGGCGCAGCGTCCTCAGACGACGCTCGTCGAGCTCGGTCAGCGCTCGTCGCCGCATGTCCTTGAGCTCGCCGACGGGCAGGAAGCTCGCGTCCGGCATCTCGTACGTGAAGTCTGCGAGCACGTACGGCGTGCCGCCCAGGGACGCCACCGCCTCGCGGACCCGTTCCCTGCTGAGCGGCGCCTTCTGCGCCCGCTCCAGCGGCCGCTGAGATCTGACCGTCACGGCCGGTGCTCCCGCCTCCGAGACCATCGCGGCACCCGGCTCCGTCGGCGTCGGTGTCGTCGGCGTCGGTGTCGTCGGCGTCGGTGTCGTCGTCATTGCCATCGTCGTCGTCATTGCCATCGTCGTCGTCGGCGCCGTTGTCGTCGCCGGAGCCTGCCGGACGGTCATGACCACCGATTCCCCGAGCCGGCCGGTCACCCGCACCGCGATCGGCAGCGGTCGGGCGACGCGACGACCGGTGACGATGCGCCGCGCCTCCTCTGCCAGCACGGCCGAGAAGACACGGAAGACCCGGTCCTTGACGGAGACGCCGGCCGGCACAGACAGCTGCACGCGGCCCTCCGCGGCCGCCGGCACGACCTGTGGCGCCGTCTGCCCGCCGGCCGTGTAGACGGTCAACCGGTCGCCGGCGGCGATCGGCCGCGAGAGTCGCACCGATGCCAGGCCGGCGGTCTGGTCGAGCGACGCGACGCGGCCGACGGCGACGCCGCGGTGGCCGCCGCGGCCGCCGCTTCGTACCTGATCGTGGCGACCGTCGAGGTGCGCGGTCGTGAAGGTCCGCGAGAAGCTCTCCTCGAGCCGTTCCCACCACTCGGCCCGCACCGAGTACGAGGCGGGATCGGCAAGCGCCGCATCGAGGGCCTCGCGGTAGACGGCCACCGTCGTCGCGACGTAGCCGGCGTCCTTCATGCGGCCCTCGATCTTGAACGCCTGGACGCCGGCGGCAATGAGATCGGGCAGCCGCTCGATGGCGGCCAGGTCAGAGGTGGACAGGAGACGACCCTCGAGCGACCGGCGACCGCGGTCGTCGTCGCGGCCGTGGCCGGCCGACCATGGCCCACCGTCGTCGCGGCCGTGGCCGGCCGACCGTGGCTGGGCGGCCGCATCGCCGGCGGACGCGGCCGCGCCGGCCGCGCCGGAGGCGGCCGCGCCAAGCCGGTAACGCAGGCGACAGGCCTGTGCGCAACGGCCCCGGTTGCCGCTCCGGCCGCCGGCCATGCTCGAGAGCAGACAAAGGCCGGAGTAGCCGTAGCAGAGCGCGCCGTGCACGAAGACCTCGAGGGCCAGTCCGTGGCGATCCAGCGCCGCGATCTCATCGAGGCTCAGCTCGCGTGCCAGGACGGCGCGCCGGAAACCGAGCTCCGCCAGCAGCGCCAGCTGGGCGGACGAGTGCGAGCCAAGCTGCGTGCTGGCGTACAGCGGCAGATCGGGAAAACGCTCGCAGACGGCGGCCGCCAGACCCAGGTCGGCCACCAGCACGGCATCCAGGCCGGCCCGGTACGGCGCCTCGAGCGCCGCCAGTGCCGGCTCGACCTCGGCCTCCTTGAGGAGGGTGTTGAGCGTCAGATGGACGCGCGCGCCCCAGAGGTGGGCCGTGTCGATGGCCCGGAGCAGGCCCGGCGCATCGAAGTTGCCGGCGAAGGCCCGCGCACTCCAGCGATCGAGGCCCAGATACACCGCGTCGGCGCCGGCCGCCAGGGCGGCCTTGAGCGCCTCGTCGCTGCCGGCCGGGGCCAGCAGCTCGGGCGCCCGATGCCCGGGGTGCGCGTCGCCGCTCAGCCGGCGCCCTCCTCGTCGAGGACGGTGACGCCGTCGGCTGCCCGCCGGACGCGGATCAGGCCCGAGGTCGGGATGATGGCCACGCCCTGGCGCTCGTATTCGTCGAGCAGCAGGTTGATGCCGATCGAGTCGCTGGCCATGTGCCCGGCGATGATGACGTGGATGTGATGGTCGTCGGCCGCCTCGCGCAGCTCCTGGCCCATGTGCATGCCGACGATCGTTCCGACCCCCTGCTCGGCCAGCTTCTCGATCGCCTTGACCGGACCCTCGGTGCCGCCGGTCATCTCGACGATCACCTTGCCGGCACGCTTCTCGGCGCCGCCGTCGGGGATGCTGGGCCCGGCGCCCATGCGAGCCGCTCGCCGGTACTCGGGGATGTCGTAGAGTGCCTTGCGGATGTCGCCGATGAGCAGCGGCTGCAGCTCGTCGAAATACCGCGTCAGGAAACGGTACACGAGGTTGTCGGTGGGCGTGTGGGCCGAGAAGAGCGGGATGCCGAGCAGGCGGGCGGCGTCGATGGCCTGGGTGTGATTGAGCGGCATGAGCCGATGGCGGACCTCGTCGCGACGTTCGTCGATGAGCTGCTCACCCGCCTGGATCGGCACACCGAGCGCCGCCCAGATGTCGGCCTGGACGCTCATGACGCTGTCGAGCTGCGAGAGCCCGTAGCCCTCAGGGTGGTGCGTGTACACGGCGTCGACGGGACGGCCTTTGTCGCGCAGACGATCGGCGAGCAGCACCTCGCCGACGTTCATGTCGATGCCGGCCAGCAGGCTCGTGACCTCGGCGTCCGGCTCGCCCACGTACACGCGCGTGTCTGAGAAGGGATTGCTGAACTCCTCGTCGTCGTAGACCGCCTGCATGAAGTCGGGCAGCTTCTCGTAGCGACGGCGGGTCGTCGCCAGGAACCGCTCCACGCCCTCGGCGCCCCGCGGGTCGGCCTCGATGCCCATCCGCACGGCTGTCTGGTACATCTCCTGCAGCTTCATGAGCGGTCCCTTCTGTCAGCCCGCGGTGGACGGTCGCTGCCGGCATCACATGTCGTGCCGCAAGTATGCAGCATTTCGGCGCCGGGCCGAAGGCGTTCTCGCGGTCCTCACGCTTCTGCGGCGGCGGGGCCGCGACGACGCCCGCCCCGGCAGCCGCCGTTGCAGACTCTCGTCGGCGCACCGGGGTCAGGCGGCGAACCAGACGAGTACGCCGGCGGTGGCCACCAGCGTGGCGACCAGCGGCAACGTCCGGGCGCGCCACGTGAACGGGGGCCGCTTCACGGCGTCCGGCGAGAACGCGCGCGCCTCGGCAGCCAGCGTCACTTCGTCGGCGCAGCGCAGGCAGTCGCTCACCGCCACCACCAGCATCAGCCGGACGGCCGTCAGCGGCCGCCGCAGGCCGGCCCGCAGCCGCAGCGCCTGCCACGAGGTGACCAGCGAGCGCTCGATGAGAGGCAGCAGATTGAACGCCACGCCGACGGCGAAGCCCAGCCCGCGCAGGCCGAGCCGCTCCAGAAAGCCGCCGATGCGGTCGATCGGCACCGACGACACCAGACCGGTCACCGCCACGATGATGATCACGGCACGCATGGCCATGTTGGCGCCGCGCAGCGCTCCCGACGGTGAGATCCCGAGAGGACCGAGGCTCCACAATGGATCGTCGCCGACCAGGGTCGAGGACAGCACGATGATCGTCAGCAGCACCCACGTCCGCAGGCGGGTCAGCGGCCGCAGGCCGGCAGGATAGACCAGCGCCGCCAGCGTCAGCGCGAGCCCCAGGGCCAGCAGCAGCCACCAGTCACGGCAGCAGATGCCGATCACCAGCGAGAACGCGAAGCAGGAGACGCTCGCATCCACACCGCCGAGCGTCGCACTGAGACGGCGCGGCATGCTCTTCATGCCGCGCCTCCCTGCCCGTCGGCGCCGACCGCCCGGCGGGCGAGCACAGAGCGCCCGGCCTCCCAGGCGAGCAGGCCGGCGCCGCCGCCGACGGCCAGGTAGAGCGCCGCCAGGCCGACGAAGACCAGGACCACCGAGGACGCCGAGAGACCGAACAGGGCGGCGCCCTTCTCGATGACGCTGGTGTACATCGTGATGATGCCGGTCCCGAAGATGAGCCCCTGGATGAGGATCGGGTGGATGAGGTTCCAGACCACCGCCAGAGCGCCGGCGACGACGAAAGTGCCGCGCCGGGGCCGCCCCCCGAGGCTCAGGACGGCGTCGGCGATGAGACCCTCCATGACGATGGCGATCATCGGCGAGAGCACCACGCCGCCGACGCTGAGAGCCTTGAGCAGGGCGGCGACAACGGCGATGGAGACCGTGGCGCCCGGCCTGGGGACCACGACACGTCCGACGAGCGCGATGGCGATGCCGATGGTGCCGAGGATGGCGCCGATGAACGGCACGTTCCAGACGTGCAGCAGCGAGCCGAGGCCGATCTCGACGCTGCCCCAGAGGGCGCCGAGGGCGGCGACGATGCTCAGCTCCTTCAGACTGAGGCGCATGCCGCCACCTCCGCCGCCTCCCCTTCGGTCGGCTCCGGCGCCCTGGTCTGCCCGGCCGTCACCGTCGACGGCGGGGCACCTGGGATCGCCTCACGAGTCGCAGCGACCGGCAGGCCGCCGGCCGGCGTGCGGACGGACGGCGTGCGGACACACGAGGCAACGCCCGCCGGCAGACCGCCGGACGGCACACCGTCGGCCACCACGCGCCCTTGATCGAGCACGACGATCCGCGAGGCGTGGTGGTGCACCAGCTTGTAGTCGTGCGTGATCAGGACCACCGTCGAGCCGGCCTCGTTGAGCGCCTGCACGGCGGCCATGAAGCGGCCCATATGACCCCAGTCCTGGCCCAGGGTCGGCTCGTCGAGGATCAGCAGCCGCGGCGCCATGCCCAGCACGGCGCCGAGCGCCAGGCGCTGCTGCTGCCCCAGCGACAGCGCGAAGACCGGCTGCGTCCGCCGGCCGGCGAGGTCGACGGCCTGCAGCATCTCGTCGACCGTCGCCGGATCGCGGCGGCCGAGGTTGCGCAGGCCGAACCAGAGCTCGTCCTCGACGGTGTCGCAGAGCAGCTGTGCGGTCGGGTCCTGGAACAGCATGCCGACGCCGCTGCCCGCCCGCAGGCGGCGGCCGGCGCCGTAGGCGACCCGGCCGCGCTTCGGCTTGAGCAGCCCCGCCAGCACGCGCGCGAGCGTGGTCTTGCCGGCGCCGTTGTGCCCGACGACGGCGACGAAGTCGCCGTCGTGGATCGTCAGATCGAGGTCGACGAGAGCCGGTCGGCGGCCGACGCCGGCGGTGACCGCGCGCAGGCTCACGAACGGCGCCGCCGCCCGCGGTGGCGCCGGCTCGACCAGCTCCCGCCAGTCGACCTGGGCGTCGTCGGCCGGCCGGCGCAGGCCCAGTCGACGGAGCAGGTCGCGCCGGCCCAGCACCTCGGCGGTGGGTCCGTCGGCCACCACGGCACCGTCGTCGAGCAGGACGGTCCGGCCGGCGATCGTGGCCGCCGGCCCGAGCCGGTGCTCCACGATGACCACCGTCACCCCGTCCTCGCGATTGAGCCGGCGCACCGTCTCGATGACGGCCCGGGTGCCGTCGACGTCGAGGCTGGCCATCGGCTCGTCGAGCAACAACACACGCGGTCCCATGGCCAGCACGGCGGCGATGGCCAGACGCTGCCGCTCGCCGCCGGAGAGGCCGGCGGTGGTGCGGTCCCGCACGTGCTCCAGGCCGACCGCCGCCAGCGCCCACGTCACGCGGCGCTCGACCTCGTCGGGCACAAGCCCCAGATTCCGCGGCCCAAAGCCGACCTCGTCCTCCACGCGGACGTTGAGAAGCTGCGTGCGCGGGTTCTGGAACACGACGCCGATCTCCCGGCTCAACTGCGCCACGGTGGCGTCGCCGAGCGGCCGGCCGTCGAGTATCACCTCCCCCGCGACCTGCGCCGGTATGCACTGCGGTATCAGCCTGGTGAGACAGCGGACCAGCGTGCTCTTGCCGCTGCCCGAGGCGCCGGCAAGCAGGACGCATTCACCGCTGCCGATCGTCAGATCGACGTCGCGCAGGGCGACGCGATCGCCGAAGCGGACTGACACCTTCTCCAGGCGCAGTCCCGTCATGCGCTCACCGCCGTCGAAGAAGGTGCGGGGACGCTCCCATCGGTCGACTCGCGACCGATCGTCGCAGTGCGGCCCGCGACGACCTGGTCGAGGAAGCCGCCCATCACGCCGGCCGCATCGGGATCCTCGACGTCGATGACCGGGACGGCGGCCTCGGGCCCGACTGCGACGACATCAAGGAAGCGAGGTACGAGCCAGGGCCGCACGACCACCGCCGCTAACGCGTACGGTCCGTAGAGCGCCTGCCGCATGCCGGCCAGCCAGCCGCGCTGGTGCAGCAGTTCGACCGGCCCCGCTTCGTCGACGATCAGCACGTCGGTCGGGCACGCGGCGCGCAGGACGGCGTCGCCCCAGGCCAAAGTGTCGTCGACGAGTCGCCAGCGCGGATCGCCGGGGCGCCGCTGCTCGAGCGGCACCTCGCTCCCGAGGAGGCGCCGCTCGCCGCTCGCCAGGTCCTCGAGCCGGCGCTGCACACCTGGGCTGTCGGCGGCCGGCCTCTCGAGCCGGCGCTGCACACCTCGGCCGGGATCAGGACCTTCGTGCGTCGGCGGCGCGACCGTCAGCAGGCCGCGAACCACCAGCCCGCAAGCGCCGGCGAGCTCAGCCAGCTCTCGGCAGAGCGTGGTCTTGCCGGTGCCCGGCCGGCCGGTGACGACGACAAGACTCAATCGAACACCAGTTCGATGCGGACGAGCATCTTGACCGATTCGGAGGCCAGGAAACCAACGAACGGTCCGACATGCCGATACGGCCCTTCCCCCCTGGGCAGGGGCTTGCCGTTCTTGAGCCTGGCGACGATCCACTTCTTCTTGCCGATGATGTCCCTGCTGGCAATGACGGGATTGTGACCGTCTGTGGCGATGAACTTGATGCCGTAGCCACGCCTCGCCTTGGCGACGTTGAAGGTCTTTGGATCCTTGTCGTCGACGAGCCCTACGAGCTTGTACAACGACTGCCCGCGGAACACGGCCTGCAGCTCCTTGTGGCGGTTGTCCTTGTCCTTGCGCCCGTCCCAGATCACTCCGGCGGGCAGCTTCGCCCAGGGGATGCTCTTCTTGAGCACGCCTTTGAGCACGAGCGGCGGCTGCTTGGCCCTGGACGCAGGCTGGGCGGAGCCGGCGGTCAACGCCACCGCCAGGCTACCGGCCAGGAGCACCGCCGCGACCACGAACAGGATGATGACGCTGCGCCACCTGGGTCCACGATCGTTCACAGGTCCTTCTCTCATCACACCTCCGATGTACTCCGTGGGACCTCAGGGACCACCGCTTCCGGCAGAGCGCCGTCGCGCGTGGACGCGGTCGCGCCGCGATCTCGCCGCCGGCGCCGATGGGCGGCGATCTGCCGCTCGATCAGGTCGGCCACAGCCGACACATCGTCGAGGTCGATCTGCGGCACGCGACGCTCAGCGAGCCTCTGGTCCGAGACGATGGCGAGCAGCTCGTCGGGCGGCGCGATGAGGCTGTCGCTGCGCGCCGCCCGCGACACCTCGATCTTGGGCGCCGGCTGACGGGCGAAGCCCTCTGTCAGGACGATGTCGACCGGCTCGCGCAAGCGCCAGACCAGACCCAGCAGGGGGACCGCCTGCGGTACGCGGCTCATGACGGCCACATGGTCCGGCGAGGCGATCGCCGTCACGTCGGCGCCGGCCGCGCGCAGGACGTACGTGTCTGTGCCGGGGACGTCGATGGCGAAGCCGTGCTGGTCGCTCTTGATGACCGCAACGCGCCGCCCGCGGCGGACCAGCTCACCGATGACGCCGGCGAGAAGGGTCGTCTTGCCCGACTTCTTCTTGCCGACGAACGAGACCGTCGGCAGCGGCACCCGTTCCATGAAGTCGAGGACGCGAGGCGCGAGCGGCGCCTCGCCGGCATCTGCCTCGTCGGCACGATCGCCGGCGGCGGCGGTGGCCGCCAGGCCGCGGGCGGCCTCCAGCTCGCTCGGCGTGTTGACGTTCATGAACAGCACGTCGGGATCGCCGAGACCGTGGCTGCGCACATCGAGGTAGCCGGTATGGACGCGATCGAAGACGAGGTCGAGGCGACGTTCGTCCTGATCGAGCATCAGCTCGAGCGCCGTCAGCGTCTGCTTGCCGTAGACCGCGCACAGCGGCTGCAGGCCGCTGCCGTCGCGCGGCACGAAGGCCTCGAAGGGGCCGGACAGCGCCGCGACCTGCGACAGCAGCTCGCCGGTCACGAACGGCAGGTCGACGCCGAGGCAGAGGACACGCGGTGTCGGGGCCGCCAGGACGGCCGAGTAGACGCCGACCGTGGGGCTGTCTTCCGGCCGCGCGTCGGCGATGACCGGCAGGCCGAGGCCGCGATAGCGCGCCGTGTCCTTGGTGACGATGTAGGAGTGCGGGAACCCCGCCGCGAAGCGGTCGCGAAGCCGTTCTATGAGCGACTGACCGGCGAGCTCGGCGAACGCCTTGTCGCGGCCCATCCGTCGTGAGCGGCCCCCCGCCAGGAGGGCCAGCGAGACCTGAGGGTCCATGTGCGTCCTGTGCTCCTTTCCAAGCACGAGGAGGTCCGCGCGTTTCCGCTGCGGGCCCACGACGGCGCGATGTGCGCCGCCCCACGGTCTGTCCGTGGTACGGCCCAGCGCCCCTAGCGAATGCCGTAGGGCGAAGGGCTTGGAGTAGGACACCAAGCTGGTGACTGCATACTAGACCATATGGAGTAGCCCTGCCCAGCACGCGAGCCGCGAGCGCTGCCGCCGTCGCGCTCGTCTCTCATGCCTTCTGCGATGCAGGTTCCTGTTGCGGACGTGTGGACGCGAGCCCAGCTCCGGCGGACACACCTTCAGGCCCTCGGCCTTCGGCCAGCCGCGACATCTCCTGCTCTTCGGCGAGGACGGCCCGGACGGCACCGGCAGTGACTGCAGAAGCCGGGACAGAGACCCTCAGCGCTCCATTTCTCATGACTCTGTTGAGTCGGCCCGGCAAGCACATGCGACCGACGAACCACGGCTCGACGGCAGTAGTATGCTCCCAGCGGCGCGGGGGCTTGGCCCGTCGCCGAGGTCGCGTCGTCCGACCCAGCGGCGCCGTTCGAGCCGGCGAACGCCCGGCCAGACGATCTGACCCGGCAGCGCGCCTTCGCCGCGGTGGGCTTCCGCAAGGACAGGCATGCGACGACGTCCCGAACGGCCTGCACGTGCCTTGTTGTGCGCCACCGGCAGGAAGGAGAGGCCGCATGAACTCACCCGGACCTCGCTTCTGGGAGATCTTCTTTGAGGTGTACGAGAACCTGCCCCGTCAGGGCCCCGGCAACCGCGCGTCCGCCGCCAGAGCCCTTGGTCTCTGCCGCGAGCTTCGAGGATCCCCCGCGGTCCTCGACCTGGGGTGCGGCGTCGGGGGACAGACCCTCCAGCTCGCCGAGCTCACGTCAGGTTCCATCGTGGCGCTCGACAGTCATGCGCCGAGCATCGAGCGGCTGAAGGCGACTGTTGCGGAGCGCGGGCTTTCGCGGCGCGTCAGTGCCGTCGTTGGGGATATGGCCCGCCCGGGGCAGCCGCTCGGAGCCTTCGACCTCATCTGGTCGGAGGGCGCGCTCTACAGCATCGGACTTCGGGACGCTCTTGTCGTCTGCCATGGCTTGCTGCGACCCGGCGGTTACCTTGCCTTCACCGATGCGGTCTGGCGGCGGGAGGACCCGCCCCCCGAAGTCAAGGCCGGGTTCGATCTGGATTACCCGACCATGGGATGGCTGGACGATGACGTTGCAGCGATACGGGACTGCGGATTCCGGCTCGTGGGGCGCTTCACCCTGCCTGATGAAGCGTGGTGGGACGATTTCTACACCCCCATGGAAGCGCGCATCGCCGGGTTGCGCGGCAAGTACGCCGGCGACGGTGAAGCGTCGGCCATACTCGACCAGCTCGCCGAGGAGCCCGAGATGCACCGCCGCCATTCCGACTTCTACGCCTATGAGTTCTTCGTGGCTCGCCGCGCTCCCGGGCGGTCGCTCCCGGAGATGACCGAGACGCGCGGACAAGGCGCTCCAGCGGACGGGCCGGCGCCCGCCGCTGGGCTTCGTCGTTAGACGGGCATCGGGGAGCGGCGAGCGGGGGAGTTGCCTGTCGTCTGTCGCCTCGTCGAGGTGAAGCTGGCCCTGCGCAACGCACGACTGCGGCAGCTGCCGATCGCGTCCGCACGACTGGGCGGGACCCGGCCGCTCCGACCGCCCCGGCCTACAGTCTGGAGCCTGAGATACCGATGACCAATGGTACGGCGAGCACGTGGAGGCGAGCCAGCATTCCACCTCCCTCCGCCACGCAGGAGGCTCGCCGACATGTCGCACGGTGCGTGAAGGCCCGAGTCGCGCGAAAGGGACGGGCAGATGAAGAGAGTCGCGATGTTGTTCGCGGTGTTGCTCGCGGTGGCGGTGTCCGTCGCGCTCGCCGCCGTGCCCGGCGCGAGCGCCGGCCCACCGCACGTGGCCGATCGGGCAGGCGGCGCGTCGGCCTCGCCGGCCGCGGACACTGCCTCGGCATCCCCCGGGCAAGCCGACCGGTTCGACGTGGTGGCGCACCACGTCAGGTACAGGCGGTCGCTCCTGAGCTGGACGGAGAACCCCGACTTCGCCTTCTGGAAGAACGCCGGCGGCCTGGAACCGTGTCGCGAGCGGATCTGGATAAGCGAGGTCTGGAAGCCTCGACCGGACCGGATCCGGAACGTCATCTTCGTCTCGGCGGGACAGCAGGGGACGCGCTACACCTGGAGCGCGGAGGCCAACATCACCACGGGGCAGAGCGAGGCCTGGCGCGGCGCGAAGGACACCCGCACGCACACGGTCCCGATCAGAAGGCTGTCGGTCGCCGGGCTCATTCACGAAGACGGCGTCTCCAACGAGGGCCGCCGCTACGGATTCAAGCCTGAAGACACGCTGTTCGTCCTGGTCTTCGACGCGGCCTTCTACTACAGCCTGGACACGACCAACAAGCAGATCATCGAGAACGGCTACTACCACTACCTGATCGACAGGATGGGTCCGCTTCCCGACAACGTGCAGACCGTGCTCATGGTGGGCTCCAGCCGCGGTGGCGCCCTGGCGTGCAGGCTGGCGAAGAGGTTCATGGGCGACTCGTCACCGGTCCGCCACTCACGGATCCTGGTGGCCACCCTGGACGCCGTGGCCAACAAGGAACAGGGTGAGTGCGGGATCACGACCGGCACGACCACCAACCCGCTGAACAGCAGCTACCGTGCCTACAAGGCTGCTCTGAGCGACTACTTCGGCGACCCGACGCCCGAGCGGCTCAGCATGTACCAGGTGATCGGCGGCGCCAAAGTGGTGCCGTTGCAGCCGATCAACGTGGCGCGGGCCTTCATCAACGACGGCGGCCCGACGTTCGACTACTCCTTCAACTGGGTCGACCGCGGCCACACGGACATCGGCCGGCCCTGGAACGACGATTGCTCGGGGGCCCTGCTGGACTGGGTGGCCGCGAAGCACGGGGCGGCCCCGGGTTCGTCACCCGCGCTCTCGCGACCCTCCTCGCCACCGAAGGTCAGGCGCGGCCAGCGGTTCGTCGTATCGGGCACGTTCGCGCCGCGCCTCCCCGCCCATACCCAGACGGTGACGGTGAAGGCCTACCGGCGGGTGGCCGGTGAATGGAAGCTGTTCCGCAGGTACAAGGCCGTCGCCGGCGACGCCGGCAAGCTCACGCGCTACCGCGCCGGAGTCAGCATCACGAGACGGGGCCGGTACCGCTTCCGGGCCTTCGCCCGATCGAGCGCCGAGTGGCGGGTGGCCGGCAGCGGCTTCAGTCGCACGCTGACGGTGAGATAGGAGGCAAGCCCCCGCCATCGTCGGCAAGAGCGATCCCGGCCCTGACCCACGAGCACCGTCTCGGCCTCGACGACGCCGGCCGCCCTGCTCGTGGAGCGGCTGAGCGTGCTCCGGCGCTACCGACCGCTCTCAGCCCCCCCACCGAACGACGGCGCGACGTGACGTCGCCCGTGGAAAAGGCACGCCCGTCCTGCTCTCAAGCGGTGGCCTTCTCGAGCGCCGCCTCCGCGGGCTGGTCCGCCGGCTGCTCCCCCACCCCGGCCCGGCGCGCGCTCCACTTTCCGAGCTCCCAGGCGCCCAGCAACAGCACGGCGGCCAGCGCGCCGATCCCCCACTGCTCGGCGTTCAGGTTCTTGGTGCCGAGCAGCCGGGTCATGAAGTCCGCCTGGGTGATGAGGACGGCGCCGGCGAGCTCGATGATGGCGACGCGGTTCATCCGTCTGCTGTTGAACGTCGCGGTCGAGAACGCTGTGTCGGTCTCGCTGCGGGACTCGAAGGCGGCCACGATCAGCATGAGCACGAAGCCGGTGAACGCGATCGATGAACCGATCGCGGCGCTGCCGTAGGCCTGGATGCCGACCTCGATCATGACGATGTTGGCGAGGGCGATAAACAGGCCGACCAGGCCGCAGCTGACCAGCATCCTGCGGCTGAGGATGGACTCGCCGCGCGGGCGCGGCCGACGCCGCATGAGGCCGGGCGTCTCCTTGTCGAAGCCGAGCCCGATGCCGAACGGGGCGTTGACGACGAAGTGGATCCACAACACCTGCGAGGCCGTGAACGGCTCTCCGGCGGCGATGTTCAGAATGGACGCGCCCAGGAACGTGAGCACGAAGCCCACGAGCAGCTGGAGCACGAAGCGGATGTACTTCGTGAGGTTGTCGAACAGCTTGCGGCCCTGTTCGACGGCGGCGACGATGGTCGCGAAGTTGTCGTCCGAGAGGATCATGCGACCGGCGTTCTTGGCCACGTCCGTGCCGCTGCCCATCGCGATACCGATGTCGGCGGCCTTGATGGCCGGGGCGTCGTTGACGCCGTCACCGGTCATGGCAACGACGTCGCCTTTCTTCTTGAGCGTCTCCGCCAGGAGCACCTTGTGTTCCGGCGCCACGCGCCCCACGACGCCGATGTCGTCGATGCGGTCCAGCCGCTCCTGTTCGCTCAGCGCCGCGAAGTCGGCCCCCAGGATCGCCTCGCCGGGTATGCCGACCTGCCGGGCGATGGCGGCGCCGGTGACGACGTCGTCGCCGGTGACCATGCGCACGCGGATATGGGCCTGCTGGGCGTTGGCGACGGCCGCCCTGGACTCGTCCCGAGGCGGGTCGACCATGCCGACGAGGCTGGTGAGCTCGAGGTCCTTGACGTAGCCGAGCAGGTCGCCCTCGGCGTCGAACTGCGCCGGATCGAGGTCGCGGACGGCGCCGGCCATGACCCGCAGGCCGTCGCCCCCCATGCGCGTGATGTTCTGCTGGACGCGCTGCGTGAGATCATCGTTCCATTCGACGCTCGTCTCGCCCGAAAGGGCGGTGGCGGCGCGCTCGACCACCGCCGGCGCGGCTCCCTTGACGAAGCAGCGGACGACCTCCTTGCCGGCAGCGTCCGTAGCCTTGTTGAAGGTGGCCATGAGCTTGTAGGTGGGATCGAAGGGCAGGGTCGCCAGACGCGGCAGGTGGTCGCGAGTGATATCGGGGTCCAGACCGGCCTTGTGGCCGAGGACGAGCAGAGCGCCTTCCGTCGGGTCACCGACCACCTTGCCGTCGACCAGCTTGGCGTCGCTGGCGACGACGTACGGGAGGATGGCGTCGTCGATGCGGTCGGTCGTGCCGGCGACGTGGGTGATCCGTCCCTCCAGGCCGTAGCCGCTGCCGCTGACGGTGTAGCGATCGCTCGCGTCGACCACCTCGACGGCCGTCATCTGGTTCATCGTGAGCGTGCCGGTCTTGTCCGAGTTGATCGCGGAGGTGAACCCGAGCGTCTCCACCGACGGCAGATCCTTGACGATGGCCTTCTGTTTCGCCAGTTCCTCGCTGCCCATGGAGAGCACCACCTGGACCACGGTCGGCAGGGCTTCCGGGATGGCGGAGATCGCCAGCGCGATGGCGGCCACGAACAGCGTCTGCCAGGCCTCGCCGCGGGTCAGACCGGTGGCGAACATCACCACCATGGTCAGGCCGGCCGCCGCGATGATCCACAGCGTCAGGGTATTCATCTGCTTCGTGAGCGGCGTCTCTTCCCGCTTCGTCGACGAGAGCATGTGGGCGATCCTGCCGACCTCGGTGTCGCCGCCGGTCGCGGTGACGACCATGACGCCGCTTCCGTGCGTGACCGGCGTGTGCATGAACGCCATGTTGCTCTGGTCCCCGGGCGCCAGGTCGGCGTCCGCAAGCGTGCCGGCGTCCTTGCCCGCCGGCACGCTCTCGCCGGTGAGGGCGGACTCGTCGATCTGCAGCGCGCTCCCCGCGACGATCCGTCCGTCCGCCGGGATCTGATCACCGGCGGCGATCAGTACCACGTCGCCGGCGACCAGCTCCTCGGCCGGTATCTCGGCCTCGACACCGTCGCGGCGCACCCGCGCGCTCTCTTTCATCATCGACTGGAGCGCGTTCATGGCGCTCTCGGCCTTGCCCTCCTGGCGCAGGCCGACGGCGGCGTTCACGAGCGTGATCACGAGCAGCAGGATGCCGGTGTGCCACTGCTGGATCGCCAGCGAGACGACCGCCGCCGCGACGAGGATCAGCTGCATGTAGCTCGTGTACTGGCGCAAGAAGCGGACGATGGGCGACGGCGGCTTCTCGGTGGGCAGCGCGTTGGGTCCGTCGCGCTGCAGACGCACGGCTGCCTCGCCGGCGGAGAGCCCCTTCTCCGGAGTCACATCGAGTTTGCTGGTCACCTCGTCCGGGGCCAAGGCGTACCAGCGCCCGTCGCCGGCCTGTTCTGTGACGACGGCCTCGGTTGTCTGACTCACCGCGAACCCCCTTGCGGACGGCTTCCTCTGCCCGAGCATCGCTGCGCCCTAGTGCCGTCGGCCGCTCTCCCGCCACGTACTATGGCCCAAGATGAAGAGCCTAACCGACTCGGACGACAAAAGCCCTCAACCGGGCGGGTCTTCGGTCGAGCGCATACCTCTCGTCACGCGGCGCCGTCGGCGACATCGCGATCTGGAAGGCCTGACACAACAGTCGAGTGGTCCGCGCCGCGCCTCACCCGGCTGGAAGCGACGGACCGGGTTCCCCGACGACGCGCAAGGGGGTGGCCGCTGCTTCCCGCGGCCGCCCCCTTGCGCGCTTCTCTCTGGGATCCGCCAGTTCGCGACTCCGGCGTGGTACGGATCAGGCGAAGTGGCAGAGCCGGTAGCGAAACCCCATCGCCGTCATGGACGCCACATCGTGCACGAGACCCTGCAGCTTCTCGCTGTGGGCATCCAGGAGCTGGTTGAACGACCAGACGATCAGGCCGCCCTCCTCATGTTCGATCTTCGAGGCTTGCGCGACGAGCTCGTTGCGCCTACCGTCATCGGGAGTCCGGAACGCCTCCTCCACGATCGCCAGCCACTCCGCGTTCTCCCAGTGCGTCTCGTTGTAGGGAGCGGTCGGCAGAGTGCCGACCGTGGTCTGCGGCAGGTAGTTGCGAGTACCCCAGAAATCCATGGCGAAGGTCCACTTGAGGTAGTCCTCTCCGTAGAAGACGCCGGGGTCGACCTTGTTGACCGCCACCGTCACTCCCGCTCCCTTCGCCTGCTCGGCGAAGACCTGAGCCGCCTCCACGCCGCCGTTGCCCACCGCCGTCGAGGTGACCAGCTCGACGCTCAGCCCATCGTAGCCGGCCTGCTTGAGCAGCGACTTCGCCTGATCGAGGTCCTGCTCGCGCTGCGGCAGGTCGGACGGATAGCCGGTGTCATAAGGCGCGTACATGTCGTTGCCCACCCAGCCGTAGCCCGCGAACGCCTGGTCGACCATCTGCTGACGGTCCGCGATCAGGCGGAAGGCCTGACGTACGCGCACATCATCGAACGGCTTCTGATCGATGCGCATCGTGAAGGGTATCCAACCGCCGCTCCTGGTCTCCCAGATGGCGTAGCCGTCGGTGCCCTGGACCGCGGCGAGCTGGCCGCTGGCCACCTGATCGCAGTGGTCGATCACCCCACTGAGCAACGCGTTGACGCGAGCTGTGGGATCGGCGAACTGGATGATCTGCAGCTCGTCGACGTACGGCCCCTCGCCGAAGTAGTTCTCGTTCGGCACGTACACGGTCTGCTCGCCCGGAGCGAAGCTCTTCACCTTGAACGGCCCGGTACCGACGGGGTTCTTGACGTCGATGTCCTGGCGCACGATGGTGTTCTCCCGATACGCGAGCGCCTCGGGGAAGACTGCGTTGGGAGTCTCCAGCGTGAACTGCACCGTGCGGTCGTCTACCTTCCTGATCCCGCTCGGCGTGAGCATCGCCAAGGCGCTTGCGCCGCCCTTCGGTGCGTCCGGGTCGATGATGCGGTTGAACGAGAAGACCACATCGTCGGCGGTCACCGGCTTGCCGTCCGAGTACACGATGTCCGGCTTCAGACGCACGGTCCAGACGGTGGCGTCCGCGTTCGACTCCACCGACTCGGCCAGGACGTTCTCGAGCTTCTGATCCGGCGTGTACTCGATCAACCGGTTGTAGAGCTGGAAGCCGTTCGCGTTCTCCGGCTCGTTGATGGCGACGTGGGGATCGAGCGTGTCTTTTGCCGAGCCGCCCACGATGCCGCTGCGCAGGACGCCGCCCTTCTTCGGATTGCCACCGGAGGTCGGGGACGCGCCCCCCGCTCCTTCGCCTCCACCGCCGTCGCCGCCGCAGGCGCTGATCACCGGGCCAAGCCCAGCGGCCGCCCCCACGGCAAGCGCGCCCTTGAGAACCTGCCGCCGTGTCACTCGCCGCCCGAAAGGGCCGCTCGTGTCGTCACTGTAAGCCATCTTCTCCCCCTTGTCGTTCAGTCTACGCACTACCCGGTGAGTGATCCGCCGCGCAGCCGTCGTGCCGCGCGGCGCGACGTCATGAGAATGCAGATGCGCGCCGCCTCCCCCCTCTGAGCCCACGGCCCGGCAGAGCCCCCGTGGAAACACCATCCCTGAGAACGGGGATCCCACCGACAAGGACGTCGTTCATCCCGATGGCCGGCAACTTGCTCGCTCCATCGTGCGACTGGTCCACGAACGTGCACGGATCGAACACCACGAGATCGGCAACGTTGCCGACGGCAACCGAGCCCCGTCCGCTCAGACCAAAGCGATGAGCGGGTGCCGACGTGACATGCCGCACCGCCTCTTCCAGAGACAGCACGCCCTCTCTGGGGAAGCGACCCACGTAGCGGGCGAAGGCGCCATATCCACGCGGGTGAGTCCACCCCTCACCGTAGATCCCGTCGCTGCACAACATGTGCGCCGGATGACTGAGCACCGCCACAAGGTCGTCGGCAGCGGAGCCATCGCCGGCCACGCGCGGCGTCCACACAAGGCTGACCGCCATGCGATGCTCGACCAGCAGGTCACATGCCAGATCGACCGGATGCATGCCGAAATCGGCGGCGGCCGCGGCCAGACCGCGGCCGCACACCCTCCGATAGCGACCATGCAGGTCTCCGGCGAGACGTGCATCGGCACTGTGATCGCGCTGCAGGTCCACCTCTCGCCGCAGCCTCTCTCGAAAGGCCGGGTCACGGAGACGTGCGTCCGCGGCCGGCCACCCACCGCTGACCATCCAGCCGGGCAGGATCGAGGCCAGCGTCGTCGATCCGTACGTGTAGGGGTACGCGTCGAATGAGACGTCGAAGCCCTCGTGGATGGCCTCATCGACGACCGCGAGGAGGGACTGGCTTCTGTCTTCTTCGACGTCGGCATCGCTGTAGAGATGGCTCACATGAACCGGGATGCCGGCCCGCCGACCGATCTCGACAGCCTCCCGCAGCGCCGCCCCGGCGCCCAGCGGATACCTGATGTGCGAAACGTACACGCCGCCGTTCTCCGCGGTGCGCCGGCACATCGCGACGAGCTCATCGGTGGAGGCATACAGCGAGGGGACGTATTCCAGTCCCGAGGACAGGCCGAGCGCCCCCTCCGCCATGGCTTCGTCGATGAGCATGCCGGCCGCTTCGAGAGCGGCTGGACCGAGTTCACCGGCGCCGTCGTCGGCCACCCGCATCCTGACGATGCCGTTCGGGATGAGCGTCGCCACGTTCACCGGCGTGCGGCCGTCGTATGCGGTCAGAAAGGCGCCGATGCCACCCGGCATGAGCGGTGGCTCGGCCCCGTAGATGCCTGCCAGGTAGCGAACCATGAAGTCGAAGCTGTCCGCGTCAGTGGGGGCAAATCCGAACCCATCCTGGCCGACGATGTGCGTCGTGACGCCCTGCCGCACGCTTGCCTGCTGGCCTGCCTCAGAAAAGAGGGCCGCCTCGCTGTGGACGTGCGCATCGATGAAGCCGGGGGCGACGATCATTCCCGTGGCATCTATGACCTCGCGAGCACGGAGACCCGGCACGCCGGTGGCCACGATCAGCCCATCCGCGACCGCGACATCGCCGGACCACCGTGACGAACCGCTGCCGTCGACGATTTCGCCACCGGTGATCACAACGTCCGCGCGGCCGTTGAGCCGCGCAACAGTCTCAGCACCATCGGCGTGATCACGCACCGGACCGCGATCGTCAGCGCCCACGTGCCTCCATCCTGTCGCTCGCCGGCTTCGCCGTCGCGCTTGCGCGACGGGTGCTTCATTGACTGGCGGGTAGCTTATAGAAGCGCTTCTCGCATGAGTCAACGACCGATTCTGCTATGCTCAACAAGTATGTGCGCCCAGAATGACGTTCCTGCAAGTATCGCTGAGCACTCGTCGCCAACGCTCTCGGCCGCCCGCCCACCGAGCAGCGCGGCACCGTCCGGCCGCATCCGAGGAAGCGACGACGAATGCCTGGACTGGCTGTGGCGAGACCTGTACGCGGCCGACGGAGTCCATGCTCTCTGCGACCGCTGCGGCACTGTCCGCGGCCATCACCGGGTGACCGGCCGGCGGGCGTTCGCGTGCGACAGCTGCGGTGCGCACGTCTATCCCACCTCGGGTACCTTTCTCGAGAGCTCGCGTGTGGGCCTTTCGCGATGGTTTCGCGCCGTCACCTTGCTGGTGGACTCAGACGGTCGGGCGCCGGCGAAACGACTGGCGCTGGAGCTCGGTCTCAGCTACAGGACCGCGCTCCGCATGCGCTCCCGGATCCTGAAGGCGCGACGAGAGCGCGGCGAGCAGGAGACCCTGGTGCTGCGCATCTACGACAGCATGGGGTCAGGAGCCGACCGGGTCGTCCGCACCGATCGGCGGGCCGCCGGTTCGCCTCAGGCTACGCAGACCATGGAGAGGATACGCGCGGCGGCGTGCAAGACCTTCGCCCGCCATGGACTCGTCGGCACCCGCGTCGCCGACATCGCAGCCGAAGCCGGAGTGTCCACCGCGACCGTCCATCACTACTATGGAAGCAAAGAGAGAGTCCTGCTGGCCGCGCTGGAGTGGTCGGGCGAACAGGCCGATGCCAAAGCCATGCGGATCCGGCGCGAGACCTCCGATCACCTGGAGGCGCTGCGACGCATCCTGCTGTGGTACATCCCCCGCGAGGGGGACCTGCGCGACCACTACCGGCTCTGGCTCGACGTGTGGGTGGCCAGCGAGCGGCATCCCGAGCTGATGCGTTCCTGCGCGGCCATGTCGGTGAGCTGGCAGGAGTCCGTCCGCCAGCTCGTCATCGAAGGGACCGGATCGGGAACCTTCAGGCCGGTCGCACCGGCGGCGGAGATCGCCAAACGGATCACAAGCATGATGACCGGTCTCTGTCTCAAGACGACCGTAGGCTATGAGGCCTGGGGTCCCGACCAGACGGTGGCAGTGCTCTTCTGGTTCATCGCCGAGCAGCTGGGACTGCCGCCGGCTGCCCTGGGTGTGCACGTGCCGGCGTCGCAGTGGCCGGTCGACCGGCCACAGGCGCATGCCGATGCAGATGGCCGGTGACACAATGGCGGCGGCGCCGGTTCACAGCTCCGCCGGCCGTTCGCTCAGGGTAGCTTGCACCGTCCTGGTCTCGCCGCCGCGCACGATCGTCACCTCGACCCCGTCGCCGGGCTTGTGCTCGGTGATGGCGGCGACCAGGTCGTCCATGCTTGTCACCTTCTCGCCGTCGAAGGCCGTGATGACGTCGCCGCCGGTGACGTAGACCTCGCCCTGCAGCTCGGCCTGCTGCGTGCCGCCGCGCAGGCCGGCGCGCGCCGCCGGGCTGTCCGCCGTCACGTCGACCACCAGCACGCCGTCGACAGCCGGCAGGCCCAGCGCCTCCGCCACGGCAGCGGCGATCGTCTGACCCTGGATGCCGAGCCAGGCGTAGGAGACGCGGCCGTCGTCCTTGAGCTGTCCCATGACGTCGATCGCCGTGTTGATCGGCACCGCGAAGCCGAGCCCCTGGCTGCCGCCCGACTGCGAGGCGATCTGCTCGTTGATGCCGATCACCCGGCCCGAGGAGTCGATCAGCGGCCCGCCCGAGTTGCCCTCGTTGATGGCCGCGTCGGTCTGGATGCCGTTGGAGATGATCATGCCGTTCGGCGCCTCCAGGCTGCGGTCGACCGCCGAGACGATGCCCTCGGTGAGCGTGAAGTCGTAGCCGAGCGGATTGCCGATGGCCACCACCGGCTCGCCGACCTTGACGGCGTCGGAGTCGCCGAGCTCGAGCGGGTCCAGCGTCCCGGCCTTCTTTGGATCGACCTTGAGCAGAGCCACATCGCTGCCCTGATCGACGCCGGCGATGGTGGCATCGATCGCGCTGCTCTGCCCGTCCGGGTCCTTGAAGGTCACCGTGACCGCGTCGGCGCGCAGGCCGTCGCTCTCCACGACGTGCGCGTTGGTGAGGATGTAGCCGTCCTCGGAGACGACGAAGCCCGAGCCCAGTGCCTGTGACGAGCCGGACTGCGGTCCGATGAAGCCCTCCCCGCTCCCGAACGTCGCCAGGACCTCGACGACACCGGACGACGAACGCTCGTAGATCTGCGCCGGCGTCAGCGTCCCGACGCGTGCCGACGTCTCGCTGCTCCCGGTCTGGCCGGAGCTGCCGGCGCCGGACGGATCGCCGTCATCCTGAGCGCTGGCCGCCGCATCGCCGCTGACGATCCTCGTCTCGGAGACCTTGACCGGCAGCACGCCGGCCGCCATGAGCGCCACCAGGATGACGCCGACGCTCACGGCGCCGGCCAGGAAGATGCCCAGCCGGGCGCCGGCCTGCTTCATGTCGAGCCTCGATCCGGTCATGAGAGACCTCCTCGCATCGCGAGCGGGGTCGCCGCCACGGTCACTCGTCTCGGGTGTGTCGCCAATGGGTATCGCGGCCGGCTTGGCGAGCGCTGGTGCCTCGCTGTGAGACGTCTGTGAATGCAGCGCCGGCAACGCTCCACAGCCTCGCCGGCGCTCCACAGCCTCGGCACAGCTCCGGCCCAGCCTCCTCAGAGACGGCGAACGTACCGTCGCCCCGGAAGGGGGCTCATGAGAACACCGTCACGGATCCTGGTCGCCTGCGATGGAGAGGGGAGCACCGACACGGTGGTCCACACACTCCCGGCCGAGCAGTTCGACGTGACGACGATCCACGACGCGGGGGCGGTCTCTGCGGCGGTGAGCGATATGGACCCGTCTCTTGTCCTGCTGGATCTGCAGATGCCCGGCTATCGCGGCTTCGAAGTCGCCGGACGACTGGCCGTGGACCATCCGGGAGTCCCAGTGCTCTATCTTGTCGGCGCCGGGCCGCACGAGCAGCTGATCCAGGGCTTCCTGCTCGGCGACGACCGCTGGCTGCGGTCGCCGGTGCCGCCGGAGGAGCTCGCGCGGCGCGTCGACGCTGCGCTGCGGAACGCCGATCTTGCCTCCGCCTCGACTGCGATGGTCAGCGCGTGAGCCAAGCCGCGGCTTCGCCGGTGCGGGCGGGTCGGCAGCCGGCGAGTCAGCGACCGCGGATGCCGCGTACGGCTCGGCGGCCGCCGGGGTCAGCGACCGGGGATGCTGCGCGGCAGGGGCCGTGAGAGGAAGCGACTGTCGGCGTCGACGAACCGCCAGGGCGCCGTGTCGCCGCCGACGCCGATGCGCGGCGTCGTCACGATGCGCGGCGCCGTCACGGTGGATGGCGCCGGCCCGGTCCGGTCCCGCATCCCGGCGCGGTCTGCCCCGCCGTCCGCCTCGGCGCCAGGCCGCTGCGTGACCACGAGTGGCTCACGCCAGGCCGGCAGCCCGTTCTGCTCGCGTCCGATGGCCAGCGCCTGGGTGAGCTTGGCCGGCCCGCTGCACAGGACACGGGCGTCCGGGGCGTCGCCGTCACGACCGCCGGCCGCGATGGGGCCGCGCCGCGTCCGCATGACGTCGAGGCCGTGCGTCGGCTCGATCGCCCGCAGCAGCACGGCTGCCGCCCGGCCCTCTTCCTCGCAGACCAGGTTGCAGCAGAAGTGCAGGCCGTACGTGAAGTAGACGTACAGGTGGCCCGGCGGCCCGAACATGACGGCGTTGCGCTCGGTGCGGCCGCGGAAGCCGTGACAGCAGGGATCGTCGTGAGCGTAGCCCTCGGTCTCGACGATGCGCCCGCCGACGCCGTCGAAGAAGAAGCCGCAGCCGACCAGGTCGCGCGCCACGTCGAGGACCGGCCGGTCGTAGAACGCCGCCGGCAGGACCGGCGACCCCGGCGGCGGAACCGGGCTCCGGTCCGCCGGCGGTCCGACCGAAGTCGCCGGGGCACCGGGGGGCGACGCCGGCGGCCGCCGGCCGCTCATGAGCGGCCGGCGGCCGCCGCGTCCATGGCTCGCCGGGCGAGCTCGAGCTGCTCGCGCACGCGCTCCGGCGAACTGCCGCCGGCGGCGCTCTTGCCGGCCAGCGAGGCGCTGGGGTCGGCCAGCGCCCGGTAGCCGGCGTCGAGCGCCGGCGAGAGCGCCGCCACCTCGCCCTCCGGCAGAGAGAAGATATCGACGCCGGATTCCTCGGCGAGGCGCACCAGGCCACCGACCAGGTGGTGCGCCTCGCGGAACGGCATGCCGTTCTTGACCAGGTAGTCGGCGACGTCGGTGGAGAGCAGCGCGCTCTCGCAGGCGGCCCGCATGCGGACCGGCTGGAAGCGCGCGCCGGCGACGACGCCGGTGATCACCGGCAGCAGCTCGTCGAGACAGTCGACGGCGTCGAAGAGGTAGCGCTTGTCTTCTCGCAGGTCGGTGCTGTACGCCAGCGGCAGGGCGTGCAGCACGCCGAGCAGTCCGCTGAGGTCGGCGGTCAGTCGCGGCGCCGCGGCGCGCGTGAGCTCGGCGGCGTCGGGATTGCGCTTCTGCGGCATGATGCTCGAGCCGCCGCTGAACGCGTCGGAGAGACGGACGAACCCGAACTCGGCCGTCGCCCACAGCACCAGCTCGGCGCCCAGACGGCTCAGATGCGCGCCCAGCAGCGCCGCGAAGCCCAGGTACTCGACCACGAAGTCCCTGTCCGAGACCGCGTCGAGCGAGTTGGGTATGACGCCGTCGAAGCCCAGATCGGCGGCCTCCGCGTCGCGGTCGAGCTCGTAGTTGAGGCCCACCGCGGCGCCGGCGCCGAGCGGCAGCTGCTGGCACGCGGCGCGCACCGCCGCCAGACGCCGGCGATCGCGATCGAGCATCCAGAAGTACGCCAGCAGGTGGTGCGCCAGCGACGTGACCTGGGCCCGCTGCAGGTGGGTGTACGAGGGCAGGACCGTCTCGACGTGGTGCTCGGCCTGCTCGAGCAGCGCCTCCTGCAGCGCGCCCAGCGCCGGATCCTGGCGGTCGATGACGTGACGCAGCTCGAGACGCACGTCCGTGACCACCTGGTCGTTGCGGCTGCGGCCGGTGTGCAGCTTGGCGCCCGGCGCCCCGATAAGCTCGATCAGACGGCGCTCGATCGCCATGTGCACGTCTTCATCCTCGTCGCTGGGGACAAAGTCGCCGGCGGCGATCTCGGCTGCCACCCCGTCAAGGCCGCCGAGGATGGCGTCCAGCTCCAGAGCGTTGAGCACCCGGGCCCGCCTCAGCGCGCGCGCGTGCGCGCGACTCCCCTCGATGTCCTCGGGCCACAGGCGCCAGTCGAGCGCCAGCGACGAGTTGAGTCGCACGAACGTGGGGTCGCGTTCGCTCTCGAAGCGTCCGGATCGCGCTACCGTCATGCTGCTCGCACCTCCGCCTGCCCTCCGGCCGGGCCTTACGCCGGCCCGTCGGCGCCGGTCTGCTTGCCGACCCGCGCCCACACCTCGATCGGCAGGCCCCAGAGCTCGATGAAGCCCTGCGCCGCCTCGTGCGAGAAGTCGTCGTCGGCCGTGTACGTCACGAGATTGTAGTTGTAGATGGAGTTCGGCGACTTGCGGCCCTCGGGCACACAGCTACCCTTGTAGTAGCGCAGCCGGATGGTGCCGGTCACCCGCTCCTGGGTGCTGAACAGGAACGCCTTGCAGGCGTCGGTGAGCGGGTCGAACCACTGGCCCTCGTAGATCATGTCGGCCAGCTTCTGCTCGATGGTGCGCTTGAAGTGGATGAGGTCGCGCGTGAGGACCAGGTCCTCGAGCTCCTTGTGCGCGGCGATGAGCGAGAGCGCCGCCGGCACCTCGTAGATCTCGCGGCTCTTGATGCCCACCAGACGGTTCTCGATCATGTCGACGCGGCCGAAGCCGTGCGCGCCGGCGATCTTGTCGATGTGCTCGATGAGCTGCACGAGCCCCATCTTCTGCCCGTCGACGGCCACCGGCACGCCCTGCTCGAAGTCGACCTCGACGATCTGCGGCTCGTCGGGGGCGTCCTGGGCCGAGACGGTCCACGCGTAGGCGTCCTCCGGCGGCGCCACCCACGGGTCTTCCAGGATGCCGCACTCGTTGGACCGGCCCCAGAGGTTCTCGTCGATGGAGTACGGGCTCTTCTTGGTGAGCGGCACGGGGATGCCCCGCTCGGCGACGTAGTCGAGCAGCTCTTCCCGGCTCATGCCCCACTCACGCGCCGGGCCGAGGATCTGCAGGCTGGGATCGAGGCTGCGGACGCCGATCTCGATCCGCACCTGGTCGTTGCCCTTGGCGGTGCAGCCGTGGGCCACGGCGCCGGCGCCGTGCTCGTGCGCCTTCTCGACCAGCTTCTTGGCGATCAGCGGCCGGGACAGCGACGAGACGAGCGGGTACTTGTCTTCATAGAGGGCGTTGGCCATGAGCGCCGGCAGGATGTAGTCCTGCGCCAGCTCGACTTTGGCGTCGATGGCCTCGGCGGCCACGGCGCCGGCGGCCAGGGCGCGCTCGACCAGCTTGTCGACATCCTTCATGCGGCCGACGTCGACCAGCACGGCGACGACGTCGAGGCTCTTGTTCTCCTTGATCCACGGGATGAGGGCCGAGGTATCGAGACCGCCGGAGTAGGCGAGGATGACCTTGTCAGACACGGGTGGTTCCTTTCATCACGGGTCGATACGAGAGACTGCTGGATGGATACGAGACTGCTGCAGGTTCGCGGAGATGCCGGGACGGCCGACAGGCGAGCATCGACTTGCGGCCCCCGGCTCGCCGGCCCCGGCTCGCCGGCTCTGACTCGCCGGCGCAGGCTGGGCGGCGCGGGCTCGCCGTCACGGGCTCGCCGCTCCCGGGACTCGGGCGCGTCGGGGCCCATCACGCCCTCTGTTCGCGGCCGTGCCCCCGGCCGTCGAGAACGGGTTCAGGCGTGGCGCAGCTCGTCCAGGTAGGCCTTGATCTGCTCGGCCATCTCGGGCCCCCGCGTCACGATGATGGCCGTGTCGTCGCCGGCCACCGTCCCCACGATGTCGGCGTGGTTGAGGTTGTCCAGCGAGCGGGCCACGGTCTGCGCCGTACCGATCTCGCAGCGCACCACCACCAGATTCTGCGCCGCGACGATCAGCAGGCAGAACTCCTTGAGCACGTGGGCGGCCGTGCGCGCCGGGTCGCGAGGATGCTCGCGCAGCGACATGACGTAGCGCGGGCGACCCAGATGGGTGCGGACCTTCTGCAGCTCCAGCTCGCGGATGTCCCGCGACACCGTGGCCTGCGTCACCGGGCACCCGAGCGCCTGCAACGCCGCCACCAGCTCCCGCTGCGTCCCGATCTCGCGCTGGCCGACGATCTTCTGGATCAGCTTCTGCCGCTCCACCTTGCCCGGCTGCCCGGCCGTGACGCCACGGATCTCCTGCCGTACTGCCATCGTCCTCGCTCGCCCCCTTCGCGCCCCCCGCTGCGCTCATCGACGCATAATCGATGCAGAGAATAGCCAAAGGCGGCCGCGAAGTATACAGACCACCCGGATCTGCAGGACCGGCCGGTTCGCGGACCGTCACCTCCTGAGGATCGGCGCCGCTCACAGGGGCATCGCCGTCGCCGCGACCGCGCCGGCCGGGATGATCTTGGTACCGCACCCGGCGTCGGTGAGAACCTCCAGCAGCAGAGCGTGCTCGACGCGCCCGTCGATGATGTGGGCGCTGGCCACGCCGGCCTCGAGGGCCCGCCGCACGGCGGCCAGTTGCAGCTGCACATCGGGGGCCACTTTGCCGGCCGCCGTGAGCGCCCCGAGGGTGCTCAGGTCGCACTCCGGCAGGATCAGCGTCTCGTGCGCCTGCTCCACCAGCAGGCCGCCGGCGTCGTTCATGAGCACGAGCTTCTCGGCGTGGGCGGTGGCGGCCAGCTCGCCGGCCAGCTGCAGCGGCGCCTCGCCGGCGTCGAGCACCGGCACCTTCTCATCGGCCAGCAGATCCGGCAGCGCCGCCACGACGGCCGCCGTCTCCCCCGCCGCGACCTGATGCGACGCCGGGGTGGCACCGTGCTTCTCGATGAGCCCGGCAAAGCCGCCGGCGGCGCCGGCTCCGTCGACCACCACCGGCTGCATGCCGACCATGCGCAGCAGCGTCACGTCGGCGGCCAGCAGGTCGCGCAGCCGCGGCGAGTGCGCGGTGACCCCGTCGGGCTGGATGACCATCACCTTGCCCCAGAAGCGACGGATCCAGGGCATCGCCTCTATCAGGGTCTTGACGGTCTTCATCTGCTTCACGGTCATGGTACGGCTCCAGTGCGGATCGAAGCGGGTCGGGCGAGAGCGGCCGTCTCGGACGGTGCAGGGGCCGGCAGATGAAGGTGGGAGGACGGGCCGCCGTCAGGCGCGCCCGTACCGACCGCCGGCCGCCCGCACACGTCGGACGGCCGTGGGTCGCACACGGCGGCGAAGAGCGGCACGGACGGCGTCCGTGCGCACGAAAGCTCTGGTCTCTTCGCTGATCTGCCGCATGGTGGGCGGCAGTGTACTCGGCTTCATTCTCATATGCAACTCGCACACGGTGACGACTGCATACTACTCATGCCACCACCTTTGTCCCGCAGCCCGCGTCGGTGAGGATCTCCAGCAGCAGCGCGTGATCCACCCGGCCGTCGACGATGTGGGCGCTGCGGACGCCGGCCTGCAGCGCCGCGCGCACGGCCGCCACCTTGGGCACCATGCCGCCGCCGACGGCGCCGGCCGTCTCGAGGGCATCGAGTTCGCCAAGAGTGCACTCGTCGATGACGCGCTCGCCGTCCCGGGCCGGCGCCAGCACGCCGGGGACGTCGGTGAGCAGCAGCAGCTTCTCGGCGCCGAGCGCCGCCGCCAGGGCGCCGGCGACCGTGTCGGCGTTGACGTTGTACGCCTGGCCCGCCTCGTCGGCGCCGATGCTGGCGACGATCGGGATGGCGCCCGCGGAGAGCAGCTCAAGCACACCGGTATTGACCTCGCGGACCCGGCCGACCAGGCCGATGTCGATCGGCTGCCCTTCTTCGTCGTGATGCGCCAGCCGCTCGGTCACCAGCAGCTGCCCGTCCTCCCCGGAGACGCCGACCGCGGTGCCGCCGTTCCGGTGCACCAGGCCGACCAGGTCTTTGTTGACCTTGCCGACCAGGACCATCCTGGCGACCTCCATCGTCTCCTCGTCCGTGACCCGGTGGCCGCGGACGAACGTCGCGTTCATCCCCAGACGCTGCATCATCTCCGTCACCTGCGGCCCGCCGCCGTGCACCACGATCGGCCGCATGCCGACCAGTCGCAGCAGCACCACGTCACGGGCGAACTCCTCCTGCAGGCGGCGCGAGGTCATGGCGGCGCCGCCGTACTTGATCACGATCGTCGCGCCCCAGAAGCGCTGGATGTACGGCATCGACTCCAGCAGCGTGCCGACCGTACGCTCCTGACGGTCACCGGGGTCGGAGGTGGGCAGCGCCGCGCAGAGAGCTTCAAGTGGGGTCATGTCCGCGCTCCCGCGTTGATGCGCACGTAGTCGTGCGTGAGGTCGGAGAAGTAGACGTGGGACGAGGCAGCGCCACGGCGCAGGTCGACGCTGAGGTCGAGCTCGGCGGCGGCCAGGGCTTCGGCGAGAGTCGCCGCCTGCGTCTCGGAGAGCGCCACGGGGACCCCGTCGCGGAGCAGCGCGACGCCGTCGAAAGCCACGTCGCAGGCAAGCGGACCGCAGCCGTTGGGCGAGAGGGCCATGCCGGCCGACTGCACGATGCGGCCCCAGTTGGCGTCGCGGCCGTAGACCGCCGTCTTGACCAGCGGCGAGCCGGCAATGGCCCGCGCCACGCGTTCGGCCTCGCCGTCGTCGAGGGCGCCATCGACGCGCAGGTGCACCGTCGTGGTCGCCCCTTCCCCGTCGCCGACCACCGCCAGCGCCATCGCCAGCAGGCCGGCCTGCAGAGCCTCGCCGAGCCGCTCCAGGTCTTCGTCGCCCAGGCGGATGCCGGAAGCGCCGTTGGCCAGGGCCAGCACCATGTCGTTGGTCGACTCCTGGCCGTCGACGGTGACGCGGTTGAACGAGGCGCCGACGGCGGCCGCCGTCATGGCGTACCAGTCGGCGGCCGGGACGGCGGCGTCGCAGCTCACGAAGCACAGCGTGGTGGCCATGTTGGGCGAGATCATCCCGGCGCCCTTGGCCGCGAAGCCCAGGCGGACCTCGCCGCCCTTGACGGCCACGCTGAGCGCGCCCTGCTTCTCGGTGCGGTCGGTGGTGCGGATGGCGGCCGCGAAGTGCTCGCCGCCGTCGTCGGCGAGCTTGGCAGCCGCCTTCCCGATGCCCTTCTCGATCACGTCCATGGGCAGCGGCAGGCCGATGACGCCGGTGGAGGAGACGGCGACCTGCGGCGCCGGCAAGGCGAGCAGTTCGGCCGCCAGATCGCGCATGGTCCGCGCGTCGGCGTCGCCCTGCGGACCGGTGCAGGCGTTCGCGTTGCCCGAATTGACGACGACCGCCTGCAGGGCCCCGGTGGCGCCCTCGTCGCGGGTCAGCCGCACCGGGGCGGCCGCCGCCCCATTGCGGGTGAAGAACGCCGCCGAGACGGCCGGCAGCTCGGAGACGAGGATGCCGACATCGCGGCGGCTGCGCTTGAGGCCGGCGTGCACGCCGGCGGCGCGGAACCCCATCGGGAAGGTCACGCTGCCCTCGGCGGGCAGGGCGCAGCCGGGTAAGGGCGCAAAGCGCGAGGCGGCGATGATCATCACAGCAACCCTTCCTGCTCGGGAAGGCCGAGCATCACGTTCATGTTCTGGAGCGCCTGACCCACGGCGCCCTTGAGGAGGTTGTCGATAGCGGCGACGAGCACGATCCGCCGGCTGCGCTCATCGAGGGTGGCGAAGAGGCGGCAGTAGTTGGTGCCGGCGACCTGCCGCAGACGCGGCGGCGCCTCACAGACTTCGACGAAGTGCTCGCCGGCGTACATCTCATCGAACAACGCCCGCAGCTCGACAGCGGACGGCAGCGTGCGCGTGCTGACGTAGATGGTCTCGAGGATGCCGCGCTGCAGCGGCACCACGTGCGGCAAGAACACGAGCGACGGACCGGCGGCGTCGGCGTGATCTGCCCCGGCGCCGGATGCGGCCTTGCCGTCCGCCCCCGTGACGCCGTCGGCGCCGGCCGCCCTCCAGCCTTCCGTCTCCGTGGTGCCGCTGGCGCCGATGCCGGCGGCGATCTCCGGGTAGTGCCGGTGGCCGCCGATGCCGTAGGCCAGCAGGTCCTCATCGACGGTGCAGAAGTGGGTCTTCTCGCTGGGGGTCTTGCCGGCGCCGCTGGCGCCAGACTTGGCGTCGATCACCACGTCCTGCAGGCCGAGCGGCAGCAACGGGGTCAAGGCGAGCAGGGCCGCCGTGGGATAGCAGCCGGGGTTGGCGACCAGCTGAGCGGCAGCGACCTCATCACGATGCAGCTCGGTGAGTCCGTACACGCCGGGCAGCATCTCGGGGAAGGGATGCGAGCCGTACCACTCCTCGTAGTCGGTAGCGCTCAGCCGGAAGTCGGGCGAGAGGTCGACGACCCGGGTACCCTCGGCGAGCAGACGCCCGGCGATCGGCGCCGCGCTGTGGTCCGGCAGACAGAGGAAGGCGGTGTCGACCCCGGTCACCTCATCGTGCCGGCAGAAGCTCAGGTCGGTCCGTACCCGCGGGAGTGCCGCAGCAACCGGCGTGCCGGCCTGGGTATCGGACGAGACGTGCGTGAGCCGCAGCGACGGATGGCGCAGCAGCAGCTCGGCGAGCTCGGCTCCGGTGAAGCCGCTGCCGCCGATGACGGCGGTGGTGGTGCTGGTCATGGCGTTCCCGTTGCGTCGGATCGGTGGCGGCACGTCGAGCGTCGGGCCACCGGGTCAGGTGGGCGACAGGGAGAACGGACGCAGACGACCGCCGCCTGTCGCGCGGAGGAGCGCCATCCGAAGCGGGGGCGATGGTGCGGTGGGACTAGGCCCTGAGACCGCTACCGCCGCTCGACCCCGGGCGCCGGACGGCGCTGGGTCGCACAGGGCGCGGTCGGGCCGGCGGCAGAGCCGGCTGGAAGCTGCGCGGAGCCGGTTTCGGAGCCGGCTGGGCGGTACGGCGGACGCGGGAGGCGACCGAAGCGGACGTGATGGAAGCCGACGCGACGACCGCGCGGGGCGCGCGGGCGTCGCCCGACCGCGCATCACCGGCGGTGAGCGCGAAGGTGGCGTGGCTGTTGTCGGGCGTCTGCCGCATGGCGGCGGAGTATACGCAGGGCTTGCACATCATGCAAGCGTTACGCATGGATCGATGCCGGTCTACTCGTTTCCCCATCAACCGCCTTCGTCAGCGCGCCGGAGAGGACGGGCTGCGTCCGTCCGTCGCGCGGTCGCCCTGGCGGTCAGAGCGACACCGCCCTCACACGGCGACGAAGCCGAGCAGGTAGGTGGAACCGAGGTCGACCTCGGTCGCCCTGTCGAAGCCCGAGGGCGCTACGACGGCCTCAAGCTCGTCCGGCGCCGTGCGCATCCACAGCGGCGGGCCGCAGGACGTCTCCTCTTTCCTGCACTCGATCACCAGCAGACGTCCGCCGGGCCGCAGGACGCGGCGCACCTCGTCGAACAGGTCGCGGCCGACCTTGTCCCGGGTCAGCATGTGCAGGGCGGTGGCGATCAGGCATACATCGACACAGCCGTCGGCGAGCGGCAGCGGCCGGGTGAAGTCGGCCACCACCGTCCGCAGGTTGTGCAGACCGCGTCTGGCGGCCTCGGCCGACAGGCACTCGATAGCCCGCTCGTCCCTGTCCAGCGCCACGACCGAGCCGCTCTCCCCCACCAGCTCGGCGGCCCGCAGGGCATAGTCTCCGATGCCGCACCCCAGGTCGAGAAAGCGCCCGCCGGCGCTCAGTCCCAGTTGGGCATCGATGACCTCGGGGTCGTGCATCGAGTAGCTGCTCGGATGACCCCTGGCCCTCCCGTCATGATGCTCGTGGGCACTGTGCCGATGGGCACTGTGCCGACAGTCCGGATGATCCATGGCGCTGTGCCTCCCTGCCGCCTTCTGTCCGCTCGTCTCGTCGCTCTCGTGCTGCCTTCGTGGCCATGTACCAGCGTATTCCCTCAGCCGCTCCTGTAGCAGAACGAGTGACGGTGCATCGTCCACCTCATGGGAGCTCGATCGTCCACCGCTCCAACCGGCGACTGTCCACCGGCATTGTCGGCAATCGTCCACCGGCCGCGTCGTCCGTCAACCTGTACCACGTCAGAACGGCCTGCCACACTCGACAGTAGTGTCCCAGCACGTGGTGTACGAAGAGATTGGGAGCAGGGGCGCCGCGCTCTCAGGAGACGAGCCGTAGGCGAGGATCCTGAGAGCGCGGCGCGGCCGACCGGTTGAGAGCAAGCGAC
>Ga0172371_10001677_pt1 | contig 35237 bp, 27 predicted proteins | sample Lak12m_FD_114543 | JGI IMG/M metagenome (GOLD analysis project Ga0172371, IMG submission 114543) | Freshwater microbial communities from Kabuno Bay, South-Kivu, Congo - kab_022012_12m | ecosystem: Environmental > Aquatic > Freshwater > Lake | place: Democratic Republic of the Congo: South-Kivu... | reverse complement strand
TCTCGCGTAGAGGGGATTGAGGATTTCGAAGCCGCGGTAGAGCTTGCAGCTGGATACGATCGGAAAATACTCGTCGAAGACGGAATCCCGGGCAGAGAACTTGAAGTGAGCGTCCTTGGCAACGATGAGCCTAAAGCGAGCCTCCCGGGAGAAGTTGTCGCCCACTCGGATTTCTATGACTACGAAGAGAAGTATATTCGCGACACGGCTGAACTCGTGATCCCCGCGAAGCTCGACCCCCATGCCGAGAAAGAGGCAAGATCGGCCGCCGTTAAGGCATTCCAGGCAGTGGATGGCTCCGGATTGGCTCGGGTGGACATGTTCTTGACCCCGGAAGGGCGGATCGTAGTGAACGAGATCAATACCTTACCGGGCTTCACATCCATAAGTATGTATCCCAAGCTTTGGGAGGCTACGGGACTGGGATATGGCGAACTCATAGACAGGCTGGTAGACCTGGCCTTGGAAAGATATGACGACAAGCAAAAGACCAGCACCAGCCGGATCAAGTGACGCGCTTCCAGGCGGCAAGGGATCGCCGGGTTCATCTTCTACCACGGCTCCCCACGAAAAGGGCCTGAAAGTGATGCTGTTGGCCGCAGGCCTGGGCACGCGGCTGCGGCCGTTAACCCTTGAGCGGGCCAAACCCGCGATTCCTCTCCTCGGGAAACCTCTGGTTTTGCGGCTCGTTGAAAGGCTCATAGAGTCGGGGGCATCCGCCTTCCGAGTGAACCTCCATCACCTTCCGGACACCATCCGCCGAGTATTTGAAGGCAAGGCCCTGCCAATATCCTTTTCGTTCGAGCCCGAGATTCTCGGGACAGCGGGCGGTCTAGCGGCCAATGAGGCATTCTTCGACCAGGGAACCTTCCTCATGGTCAATGGCGACATCGTGATGGATTTCGACCTCCGGGAGGCGCTCGCATTTCATCGTGAACGCCGGGCCCTTGCAACACTGGTGCTTATCCCGCAACAGCCGCCTTATCGCTATACTCAGCTTAAAATTGACTCAGACTACCGCATCACGGGGCTGAAAGGCTCCAGGACGAGCGGCTCCCTCAGTAGTGAGACGTATGTTTTTACGGGGGTACACATTCTGGAACCGGAGATCTTCAGCTTCATACCTCCTGGAGTCTTCTACGAGATCAACGATCAGGTCTACCCCGAAGCAATCGGAAAAGGTCTGCCCGTTTACGGCTTCCCGGTTGACGGGTATTGGAACGATCTCGGGAGCCCTGCCCGCTATCTGGAGGCCCAACGGGACTTGTTCAAGCGTGGAGGGATTACTCCGTCCTCGTGGATCGCCTCCGGGGCCACGGTGGAAGATCAGGCCTGCCTGGGGCCGTTGGTGTCCGCGGAAGACGGAGTGCTGCTGGAACGCAGGAGTTTCGCGGAATACTCCATATTGTGGCGAGGGGCCCGCGTTACGACCGGCGCATTATTGCGCAATTGCATAGTGGGATCTGGAGTGACCGTAACGGGCACCCATGAAAACAAGGTCATCACTTTGAAGGGAGAAGCTCCCATTGCCTGATTCGGTGATTAGCTCTCTCCGCTTGACCCTGCCCCGGAATAAGAACAGGCAGGTGGTTAGTGTCGAGACGCTCGCAGGCGATGCGTCGGCCCGGACCTATTATCGCATCCGGTACTCGAGCGGCAGTACCGCCGTGGTGATGCGGCTTCCAGGTTTGGCCCCAAACGAAGGCGCCTCTTTTCTGGACGTCCAATCATATTTGGAGGATCTCGGGCTGCCCGTTCCGGAAATATACGGACACCAGCCAGCAGAGTGCCTGCTGCTGCTTGAAGACCTGGGGGATCTACTTCTCGAGACCGCGGTTCAAGAAGCCTCGCCGGACAGTATCAAGGACCTCTATCGCGAAGCCGTGGATCTCCTGGTGGAGATGCGCCGGCGCTCGGCAGCCTCTTCCGTTGACTGCGTCGCCCTATATCTTGCCTTTGACGAAAAAAAGCTCATGGAGGAAATGCGTTTCTTCATGGATCATTTCGTCAGGGGCCTGTGCGCGTCGGAACCCTCACCGGCAGCGGTCTCGGATCTGGGGGATTTCTTCTCAAGGATATGCTCAATACTGGCCGCGGAACCCAGAATATTCACCCATCGGGACTACCATGCGAGGAACCTGCTGATCCACCGAGGACGGCTGTTCATGATTGATTTTCAGGACGCAAGAATGGGACCTGCCCAATATGATCTCGCGTCGTTGCTCAGAGACTCGTACGTCACGCTACCGGAGGACCTGGTAGTGGAGTTGCTGGGCCGGTACATGGATGCAACTGAAGTGAACGCCGCGGAGTCACGGAGCAGGTTCCGTTACATCTTCCACGTCATGTCGCTCCAGCGCAACATCAAGGCCCTTGGAACATTCGGATTTCAGGCTGCTGTGAAGGGGGCAGGGAGATACCTCTCTTCCATTCCCCGCACAGGCGCTTACATTGGCCGCACCATTGGATTACATGGAGATCTGGAGCGTTTCCGATCCGTGGTTGAAGATTTTATCGTCGGTCCAGCCGCGTCGGTCGCCGGCTGACAAGCCAGGTAATCTAACACATTATTATATACTTGTATTATATTGTTTTATTTGATATAAGCTCCTCGGCATCAAACGGCCCAGCAATTATCCCACGGAGCCCCTCCATGAAAAGAATGCTCTTCAACATCGTGCTCCTCGCAGCCCTCGCTGCGCCTATCGGAACTGCAGGCGCAGCAGAGCAGATCAACTTTGACGAGAAACTCAATCAGATCAGAGAAAAAATCAACTCCCAGATCGAACAGGTACGGGGCGCACGGGAAAAGGCCGACAACCAGATGGAGCTGGCAAGGCTCAGGGCTGCCGAACAGCTCAGGAGTTCCGAAGAGAATCTGATCCTGCAGGTGGAGATGCTGGACAGGCTCAGGGAACAGCTTCAGGAGCAGATGGCGGAGACAAAACAAGCAATTGACAAAATGCGCCGGGACAGGATCCTCACCATCGGCAAGACCCTGATGGACATCGAGGCTCAGATCAACCAGACCACCGGCGTTGTCGAGAGAATGAGAATTCTCCGGGAAGGCATGGACAAAGAGGAGGCTGGGGGCGGCGCGCAACAGGGTATCTTGTCTTCCCTGGCCGGATCTACCGCCAATCTGCCTGACAATGCCTCGGGAACCGCCCAGGGCAGCTGCCCATTTCTGCCCCAACCCTTTCCGGAAGCGCCTGCCACGTACCCGGGCACATCTCCGGCGGGACCTGGCTACCCCGGGACGCGTTAGTTTCTTATAGAAGAGACTCCGGGGGAAAACTTTTCTGCAGAAAAGGTTTCCCCCGGCCCCCTTTCAAAAGACTCCTAATATATCGGCGGCTTCCGCTGGTCGCCGCTCGGCTGCATTCCACGCAGATTTCTCTCAGGAAGCTCCCGACTCAGGAACAAAAAAATCTTTGCCAGGGAGGGTTCACTGAATTATCCTGGAATCGGGTGAACCCTTGGAAGTGACGTGCCAGAATTGCAGAAGCATTCTCCAGGTGCCGGACGGCCGGGTGCCGGTAGGGCGGTCGTTCGTCCAGTGCCCCAGGTGCAAGCGCCGGGTCGGGATCTTCGTGGGAGTCCCGGTGGGAGCGGTGCTCACCAATCTTACCGGCGTTCGGTTTCTCGCGGGCACATCGGACCTCATGGACAGGTTCTGTGATCCGGGAGAGGCTTGGCGCGTAGTCAAGGTGCTTGATCCCTGTCCCGATAAGGGCAAGGGCCGCTCCTGCGAGCTTCAAAACCGCGGGCGATGCCCGAATCAGAGACTGGTGGTGAGGCTCAGCAGGGACATGGCCCTGTACAAGACTTGCCTCTATCGAAGGGGATGGCGCATCTTCGACAAGTGCTCCCGTTCCCCTGTGGGCAACGTCTCCGGCCTGGGGGCTTCCGGTCCAAAGGCCATGCCGAGTTGGTGAACTCGGTGACAAATTCGTAGCCTGCTCTTACGAGCGGGACGAAAAGACGTGCTGCCTCCGTCAATCCTGCGAAAGCCGTAGTCTAGTCTCTTCACAACCTCATGGACCCCCACTTTCGTAGGGGTAACTGACTACCACGTCTCTGACGTAACCGAAGGAATCGTCCTTCAGCCAATAGCATCGAGCCCAGCCTTCTCTGTCCAGATTAAGAGGCTGTTTAAGTCAATCTCACTCATTCTTCCATTGGGGTTTGCGCTTTTCCATGAACGCGGCTATACCCTCGTTGGCGTCGCAACTTTCCATCAGCTCCTTGAGATACAGCGCTTCCATTCGCGGAAGGTCCTCGCGGATGGCCCTGAAGAAGGCCAGTCTCGCGGCTTTGTTCGCGATCTTGAGGCTTGCCGCGCTCTTGGGCAATATGTGCTTCTCGATCCAGGGAATCACCGCCTCCCACGCGTCCTGGTTTTCGCCGGTCAGGATGTTCACCAGGCCGATTCTGTGCGCCTCCTGTGCGTCTACCGAGGCACCCGAGAGAATTATCTCGTCGGCCCGTGACTGGCCCACCTTGAACCTGAGCATCACCGACGCGGGGGGAGGAAAAACACCCAGCACTATTTCCGGCTGGCCGAGCCATGCAGTCCGGTCAGCGACTATGAAGTTGCAGAAAAGGGCAAGCTCCAGGCCGCCTCCCAGGCACTGGCCCCGGACCACGGCCATTGTCGGCACCGCCAGGTCGGCAAGCTGGTAGAAGACCCTGTGGAAGGCCTTCAGCATCATTGCCGCCTTGTCTTTGGTATGCTCCGGCACTGCCGCGCCAAAGGAGAAGTGCTTACCCGCGCCCTCGAAGACGATCAGCTTGAGGTTCTTGTCGCAGGCCAACGAATCAAGAGCGTGCGAGATTTCCTCGAGCATGGCCGCTTCCAGCACGTTGGCTTTGGGTGCGTTCAGGACTATCTTGAGGACGGCCCCCTCGAAGTGCTTCTCGCAGATTATCAGACGATATTCCATGGGATTGTCCCTCCGGGTAGAAAAGCTCCAGTCAAAAACGTATGAGCCCTCGCGTATCATACGGGAGGGCTCGGGTTTGCGGGGCAACTGCGCACATCCGGCGCAACTCGGGCCGGAAGCCGGCCCGTCATGACGGGCATTTCAAGATGGGCAGGCGGCAAGCCTGCTCCACACAAAACAGTCCGACCCGCTGATATTCAGATGTCTATGGGCACTGCCTCATTATTCTTTCGGCTTGCCGAAAACCTGCGCAAAGGTCTCGTCCGTCGCAGGAGCGCCCTCGGCCAGCAACTGGCGCCAGCGGATGAAGTCAATCACGTCCTTGCCGGTAATCTTCTTGGTGTTGAACGCGTTGAAGCCCAGGTACGCCTCGTAGCTCATGTTGGCCATGAGCCAGTGCCTGTTGGCAAGTTTCGACTGGTCCCAGAAGAATTTTTTCTTCGCGCGGATGCCGTCCACGGCCTTTATGAGGCAACCGGGGAACAGATTGGCGAACGTCCAGATGATCTTGTTGACCTCTTTGTCGAGGAGTTCGAAATCCGTAGGAAGCTCTTTCATAAGCTCTTTGGCAGCCTTAGCATCCTGGCCGCCCTTGAACTCGCCGTAAACAATCTCGCCGTCATTGATGTAAGTATCTGTGATCACCAATGGATTGCGGATAAACTTGTCTCCTTGCTTCAGCACCGGCACAACTTTGGAGACCAGGTTCTTGGCCTTCATCTTGTAAGCGGTCCAGAACTCGCAGCTCACGCAGTTCCACATGGCATCTTCCATTGAGAGGAACCAGGGCAGGAAGTCCGTGGAACCTCCGTCCGGGCTGGATCCGTGACGCGCACCGGCCTGTCCGAATATGGCCAAGTCACTGGAAACCGCCAGATCGCAGGCCATTCCTATTTCCTGGCCCCCGGCGATTCTCATGCCGTTCACGCGGCAGATGACCGGTTTCTTACAGTTGAGGATGGCATCCACCATGCCGTTGAACAGATCCATGTATTCCCCATATTCCTGGGGCCTCTTGGAGTAGTATTCAGCGTATTCCTTGGTGTTCCCACCTGTACAGAACGCCTTGTCGCCAGTTCCCGTGAATATGGCGGCCACCACCGAACGATCCTGGCTGGCGGCGCTGAATCCTGCTATCACGCCTTTGACCATCTCCGTGGTGTACGAGTTGTACTGGTTAGGATTGTTCAGGCGGATCCATGCGACATAAAGGCCCTCTATCACCTTTCCGTCAGGCGACGTAAGAGGCTTCTTCTCATAGACCGTGCAGGGGGCTTCGGTTCCCCAGTGCTCGGAGCCAATAAGAATGTGATCTTTGCTTGAATTGTCCCGAGGTAACCACTCTATTGACATAATAGACCTCCTCTCCAGATTGGAAAACTTTGGTGCTGCCGGCCCGCTTCCCGAACACTGCGAGCATCGGCAAGCAAACTCTCGTCAAGTTCGGCCGGAATCGCTCAAGGCGTTTCACAGCAACTATTTTAGCGGCTCGAAGGCGTAGAAGACTCTCGGTATTTCAACGACTTCCCGCCCGACTTCCTGGGGAACCGGATCCACCTCGAACACGGACAGCTTAACCTGATCCCCGGCTTTGAGTTCACCCTCCTTGCAATTGATGATGCGGACAAAGAAGGTCTTCTTGCCCTGCAGGTCCACCAGGGCATGAACCAGAGGCGCCCTGCCGAAGCCCAACGGCACGCCCACGACCTCCTCGGTGACATCAATGACCGTGCCCACTGTGGGCCAGTCTATCCACTCCATGTCCGTGCTGAAGCATTCGGGACACATCATCCGAGGGGGAAAGGGTTCTGCGCCGCAGGCCTTGCACTTCGTGGTGGTAAAGCGACCTTCCCTGAGATACTGATAAAATGGATGAATTTGATTGAATTCCTTGGACTGCTGAGGGAACAGGTCCATGGTAATCATATATTTTCCGTCGAGTACGTTGATGCCCGGGATGCTCATACTGCCTCCCTTCCGTAGATTAGGACCGTGTGTGCCGCTATGAATCCGCTGAGGTTGTGTGTCAGTCCCAGGGCCGCGTTGGGGACCTGCTGGATCGCGTCCCCGCGGAGCTGTCTGGCGACCTCGATGCCCTGCCTGATGCCGGTTCCGCCAAAGGGATGTCCGCAGCCGAGCAGTCCGCCGTCGGTATTCGTTGGAATCTTTCCGCCGAAATCGTTCTGGCCGTCGGCCACAAAGAAACCACCCTCACCTTTCTTGCAGAATCCCAGGTCTTCCATCTCGATGATCTCGGAGATGGTGAAGCAATCGTGTGTCATGGCCACGTTGATGTCTCCGGGGCTGACCTTTGCTTTGGTGTAAGCCTGGTTTGCCGCGATCTTCAGGGCTTCCCAAGTGGTCCAGCTAGGCATGTTGGCCGACATGTTGTTGAGGCTGGCCTGGCCGGTGCCTCGTATGTAGACCAGAGGCTTGTCGGTGAGCGCTCTGGCTTTGTCTTCAACGGCGAGGACTATGGCCGCGGCGCCGTCGGTAATGGGGCAGCAGTCGAACAGAGTCAACGGTGCCACTATCATTCTGGCCTTCATGACCTCTTCCATAGTGACGGGGTTCTGAAATTGCGCCTTGGGGTTCTTGGCCGAATTCCTCCGGTTCTTCACGGACACTGCTGCCAGGTGTTCCTTCTTGGTGCCGTATTGTTTCATGTGCTGTTTCGCCACCATAGCGAACACAGGAGGCGGCAGACCGAGTCCCTGGCTCCCGTCCCAGTCGTGATCAACGGAGGCCAACTCGCTATAGAAAATTTCCCACTTCTGTGGGGTGTAAAGCTTTTCTCCGCCCGCGACCATCACAATGTCGGCCTGGCCGGACTTTATGAGGCCGAACGCCAGTATTATGGCGGAGCTGCCGCTTGCGCACAGGAGTTCCACTCTGGCGCATATGTTCTTGGGTTTTACGCCCACGTACTCCGCGACGAGCGGTGCCAGGTGCGTCTGGTAAGATGTTCTTTCAGTATAGGCCGATGCAACCAGCAGCCCGTCAATGTCTTTCGGGTTCAGCGCAGGGTTGTCTTCGTAGCAGGCCTTGGCGGCTTCCTGGAAGAAATCTCTCTGGCTGCCGTCCCGGACCCCCCATTTGGACATTCCTCCGGCGACAACGCATACGTTGCGTTCCATCAATAACTACCTCCGGCTTGATATTAGGGTCGTTTTCAAAACTGGACGTCTCGGTGGGGACGCACCATTTCCGCAATCGGGGCTGACCATTGCCGAATCATGTACCGGGCGCTTTGTTCAAGATCCCGGACTGTCGCAGGGATTGCCTCGTACAAGGAAATTAATCTGAAAAGATCTGCCCGTACCTTTGTCGCGCACGGCCTCATCATTGCTGCGATCTACCGTAAACGCCCGCTATCGTATGCCGCTCCGTCCTCTTCAGGACGTCTCTGCTGAACGGTTGAAAGCGTCTTAGCCTGTGGATGGGGTGCCGCATCCCTCCACCTGGCAAGCCTGTATTTCAGTTTACAGTATCTTGCTGTATCAAATCAATCACTTTTTGATATCTGAATCGAGCTTGCCGGAGAAAGATTGCCAGCTCCAACGTGCTATTATAACTGCACTAATTTGATGCCGCAAAACAGAATGACCCGGCGAACTTTCGGAAACTCTTCAATTTTGAGTTTCATTTGGCTGAATTCCGAGCGTTACACTAGGGGAACTTCATCCGGGATCCAGCTCATTTTTTTTGACAGGCAACGGCCGTTGCCTTCGCTCCCTAGCTGCCGAAGAAAACCTTGAATGCTCTGTTGCACATCCAGACGTCTTCCTTGGCGCATACCTCCAGGGGCGAGTGCATCCCCAGGATGGGCGGCCCGCAGTCAATTATGTCCATCCCTGTCTTGGCCAGGTACTTTGAGACGGTTCCGCCCCCGCCCTCGTCAACCTTGCCGCCTTCACCGGCCTGCCACACAACGGAGTTTTCGTTGAAAAGCTTGCGTATCCAACCCGCGTACTCCGCGTTTGCGTCGGAGGCCATGTATTTGCCGCCGTGGCCCGTGTACTTTGTGACATTGATACCGTAACCCAACTTTGCGGCGTTGCGCTTCTCGAATACGTCGGGATAGGTCGGGTCGAGCGCTCCGGTGACGTCCGCGGAGAGTGCCTTGGTGTTGAAGAAGACTCTGTTTAGATTGGTCTGAGAAGGCTCAATACCCCATTTCCCCATGATTTCCGCAAGGAACATCTCCAGGATCCTGGATTGAGCCCCGGTGTTGCCTTCGCTGCCGATCTCTTCCTTATCGTAGAAAATAGCCACGGCAGGGTGCTCAGGCGTCTTCGAGTCAAGTAATGCCCTGAAGGCGGCATACGCGCAGACCCGGTCGTCTTGGCCGTAACCTGCAATCAGCCCTCGATCGAGACCTGCGTCACGGGCCGGTTCAGCAGGCACCACCTGGAGCTCCGCGGTGACCAGGTCTTCCTCGGTCAGCCCATACTTGCTGTTGAGCCGTTCCAGGATCGCGAGTTTCACTCGGTCGCCCGCGTCCTTGTCCTCGTAGGGAGTGAACCCGAGAATCAGGTTGAGATTCTCGGCCGGAACGAATTCCGATGCCTTTTGTTCCATCTGTTTCCGGGAGAGATGAGGCAGAAGATCTGTGATGGTAAGGATCGGATCGTCGTTGTCGAAGCCGATCTCTATTTCCACTGTGGAGCCGTCTCCACGGATCACCGTTCCGCAAACGGCCAGTGCTCTGGCAACCCAATGATACTTCTTGATGCCGCCGTAGTAGTGTGTTTTCAGAAGAGCGAGGCCGGTGTCTTCGTACAATGGGTTGGGCTTGAGGTCCAGCCTCGGGCAGTCCACATGGGTGGTTATGAGTCGTATTCCATCGGTCGCCCACTGCCTTCCGCGGACGGCCATAGCGAGAAGCTTCCCTCTTGAAACCATGAACAAGCGATCCGTTGGAGCCCCGAGCTCGTACACATCTCGAAAACCAGCTTCTAGGGCTTCTTCCACAAAAAAACTTATCGCTCTTCTCTCGGTGCGGGCATAATTCAGGAATCCGCGGTAATCATCCGAATATGCCCTGACCTGCTCACGCTCCTCCGTGGAGATGAGGTCCCAAACGCGCACTTGATCCCTGACCAGCCGTTCCTTGAGTTGGCGGGTCTCGTTGGATTCCTTCTTTTCCGTCATGGATATCCCCGTGGGTTGGACTGTTTACCGCCCCAGTTTCCAGGGCGGATCCAGAGGGTTGAAGTTCCCTGTCATGGTTCTCGGCTCGTCGGACACAGGCCCCTGCGGACCAAGTGAAGACGCGGACGCGGACCTGACATTCTGACTGCTCCGGCGGGCGAGAAACTCCCTGGCTATGTTTACGGGCGTGGCAAAACCGATCCCCTGGCTCTTCCAGAGGAGAATCGTATTTATTCCTATTACTTCGCCCTCCATGTTAAAAAGCGGACCGCCGGAGTTGCCGAGATTCATTGCTGCGTCTATCTGAATGAGCGGCGGGTAACCGGAACCAGGGATGGTTCTTCTCTGTGCGCTGACTATGCCTATCATGACAGACTGGCCGATTCCGTAAGGATTACCTATTCCCACAACCCACTCACCCAGTTCCACCGAATCGGAGTCACCCATTCTTATGGGCTGGAGGTTCGTCGCTTCGATCTTCAGCAGGGCCAGGTCGTTCTTGCCGTCCTTGAAGAGTTGCTTGGCCACGAACTTTCTTCCGTCCAGGAGTTCCACCTCCGTCTGGGTGCCGTTTCGAAGCACATGCTCGTTTGTGACTATGTGGCCGTTCCTGGAAACTATGAATCCCGAACCGTAACCCGTTGCCTTGGCCCCGGGCTCGTTGGACAGCCCAAGGTTCCCTATGGACCAGGAAGCACCTGAATCCAGCATCCTTATGGATACCACGGACGCATTGACCTTCTTGATGAGTTCCCGTATGTCGGGAAATCCCATGGTCCGTCCCATGTTGCCGCCACCCCGGAGTTCAGCTCTCGTGTCGGCTCCCGCTTCGGACGGCTCGGGTTTGTAGGGCACCGGAGCAAGCCCGATGCGCCCCCTGGGCGCTCCACGAGAGCCGGCTTCGGAAGGTTCGGCCCGATATTTGTGAACCTGGCCTGTGGCGGACGGCGTTGCAGCCTTTCGCAGCATTGGATCCTCGGCCCGACAGACTGAAACAGGATGGAACAAGCCCACCAAGAAATATGATAGAATCAGAATTGTGAAATGTCGGAAAGCCGTCATCCGGGGACTCCTTCTAAGCGTCTCCCGGATATGAGCCGCATTTTGAATGCGTTTTCCCGGGTAGATGGAAGGGATATAGCGCCGCGGGCGTGCCCTTGTCAATGGTTTTTTCTATTTTTTCTTGACACAATCGGGATGTTTGGCGTATTATTTCATGTTCTTTATTAAGAATCTGCCACGCCAAAAGAGGAGCCCTTTCCATGTTCGAAGTCGAGATAGTTGCCTCCTTCTCTGCAGCTCACCGTCTCAGAGATTATAACGGAAAATGCGAACACCTGCACGGCCACAACTACAGGGTCCACGTGGTGGCCCAAGCTCCCTCTCCCGGCCAGGGAGGAATGGTAATTGATTTTTGCGACCTCAAGCAAGCAACCGGTGCCGTCCTGGACAGGCTGGACCACACCTTCCTCAATGAGATCAAACCCTTTGACGACATCGAGCCCTCAGCGGAGAACATCGCAGCCTTCATCTTCCGGGAGATCTCCCGGGAGTTGGGCGATCTGGCCGGAATCCTCCACATGGTGTCGGTCTGGGAGTCGGACTCATCGAGAGCCTCTTTCATTCGGGATCCGGGCTGAGTATATTGCCTGTAGGCCGAGCAATCTTTCGCGGAAGCGGACTGCTCATTTTTGTGATATCATGTTACCGAGGATGACCTCAGTTGGAAATATTGGCATTGTCTGAATCATGACGGAGCAGGCCTGGAGCCCTGTCTGGACGACGGTCGAGGAGAGTCTGGGGTTGTGTCCGTCGTGTGGTTGAGTATCTTGACGCCCGGCGAAAACGGCCTCGCCCTTTTGCGGGCAAGTCGCCGACCATGATATAGCCCCGGCTGGGACTCGGATTATCCGGAGATAATTGATGAGCTATCTTGTCATACCTGACGTTCAAAGTCTGCCTGATACGCGCAATATTCCCATTGACAAGGTGGGAGTCAAGGGATTGCGGTATCCCATACGCGTCAAAGACCGCCGCAAGGGATTCCAGCACACGGTAGGACTTTTCGATCTTTTCGTCAACCTGCCCCACGATTTCAAAGGGGCCCACATGAGCCGGTTCATCGAGGTGCTCAACGACTTCAGGGGCGAGATCTCCATGGAGAAATTCCAGGAGGTGCTCGAAAAGATCAAGCTCAAGCTCAGCGCCATGAGTGCGCACATGAACGTGGAGTTTCCGTATTTCGTCGAGAAGAAGGCGCCGGTAACGGCTACGCCGGGGCTGATGTCCTACACATGTTTCATGAGCGGCTCACTGGCGGAGCGATTTGATCTTATAGTGGGGGTTGAGGTTCCCGTCACCACCGTATGCCCTTGTTCCAAGGAAATCTCTGAATGCGGCGCACACAACCAGCGGGGCAAAGTGAGGGTTCAGCTGCGGTTCAAGAAGTTCTTCTGGATAGAAGAGATCATTGAGATAGTGGAGTCATCCGTCAGTTCGGAGATTTACTCCATGTTGAAGAGGCCCGACGAGAAACTCGTCACAGAGAAGGCTTTCGAGAATCCCATGTTCGTGGAGGATGTCGTCAGGGCCGCTCTCTCAAGGCTCCGAGAGAAGAAGAACTTCCCGTGGTACCGCATCGAGGCCGAGAACTTCGAATCCATCCACAACCACAGCGCCTATGCCATGATCGAGAAGGATTTTTCGCCTTCGCCGGAGTGTTTTCCCGCAGCCAGTACCCTGAGGTACAACGGAGGGATCTGATTTCTGCGCTTCACATCTCAAAATATGTTGACATACTGAGCCTATACGTGTAACTTTTCAATTTGATCGTCCATAACGCGGCACCCTCGATCTGAAACGCTGCCTTTCGAACGAGGGATCGAAAGATTTGCTATTTTTTCCGTCGGCGTGTTGAGGAGGAGATTCTTGATCTTACGGGCCCTTGTTGCCATGTCCGCTGTTTGGGTTTTAGCCGCAGCGCAGGCGTGGGCTCTGGAACCAGTCCGATGGGTCGGCTCCGTCAATGAAATCGCGACCCACGTACGACGCGGGGAGACTGTCATTCAGGCCCCAAGACCGCAAGCCGTGCCTGCGGTTGGAAACATGAGGCCCTCCGTCGCCCCTGCAATGCTCCAAAAACCGGCAGCGCGGCCTCTGTCGGCCGCCCCCCCCGTACCCCGTAGCGAGCCGAAAGCGCCGGTAGTCCCCAACGCAGTCAGGCAACAACAACCGTTTTCAGTCGGACGGCCCGGAAAACCGCCGGCCGTTATGACGGAGATTCTGCCTGCACCGGTAAGATCGCAGAAAACTGCTGCGTTACCTTCGCCTGCTTCCGGGAAGATCTCAGCCAGACCTCCGGTCAGGGCCAAAGCGCTCTATTGCCTCGACTGCTCCACCAACAAGGTTGTCCTGGCCGAGAACGTCTCCCAGCCCATGCCCATAGCCAGTATCACCAAGCTGCTCACGGCTATGATCGTCATTGACGAAATGAACCTCAATTCGGTAGTGGACGTTCCCAAAGAGATCAAGGATGTGCCCAAACACCGGGTCGGCATCCGGCCTGGCGATCTTTTCACCGTGAAGGACCTGCTGCACGGCATGCTCATCGAATCCGGAAACGACTGCGCCGAAGTACTGGCACGGGCTTATCCCAAGGGCGGGCGATCCGGGTTCATGGCCGCTATGAACCGAAAAGCCGTGAGGCTGGGCGCGACCCGGGTGAAAGTCTACACTCCCAGCGGCCTTGACGAGCAGTTCCCCATCGGCAGAAAGGACGGCCGCGATCTGGAAGTCCGACGGGCCAATATGGCCACTGCCGAAGATGTGGCTGTGATCGCCAAACACGCTTTCCAGTACCCGCTCATCCGACAGATCTCCAGCATGAAGACGTATGTTATGCGGACCCGGAACAACACACCCAGGGACTACCCCCTGGTGACTAACGACAAACTGCTGGAACGCAACCTGCCCGTCGCCGGGGCCAAGACCGGCTTCACCAACCAGGCGGGAAAGTGCATCGTGGCCCTGTTCAAGCACGAGGACAAGGAACACATGGTCGTGGTGCTCAACACCGCCAAACACTTCAAAGCTGCCGAAAAAATCTACCGTTGGGCGTCCCGGACTTTTTGAGATGGCGTACCAAGATCCGCATCGAGCCGAGTGCCGGAAACCCGGGTATCACTGCTGAGGGGACTGCATCGTCCATCAAGGGGTTAGAATTCATTGCCGATCGGGATGGGGCTCTCCAGGTCTATGTCTTTGAGCTCGCGAGAGTCATCACTGCTCGTACGCGCGTCCTCGTTCGTGCCTTCCGTGAAGGGGCCGGAAATTACCTTGCTTTCGCCTGAGGGCCAGCCTATACAAGATACGATTCATGCGGAAATTTTCAAGTGTTCCGGGTTGTCGGATGATGACGCCGAGTACGTCAAAAGGCGTCTATCGAAGATGGTCTAGCCCTCGCTTTACTCGCCATCTCTGCCCAAGCGCGGGTCGTTAAGAGAGGATGAAAATAGGGTTGAGCCAGAACAATGGATTTTGAAGTTTATTGCGACGAGAGCGGCCAAGAACTCTTCGGGAAAGGAGAGTCGGGCGAGCATTTTGTGCTCATCGGAAGCCTTTGGGTCAGGGCAGAGAACCGGTTAGCTTACAAGGAGTACATAAAGCAACTCCGCCGCGAACACAAAGTGGGCGGTGAATTCAAGTGGAAGCGAGTCAGCCCGTCACGCGTGAATTTCTTCCTGGATCTCGTCCGTTTCTTTTTTGAACAGGGAGACGAGATGCGATTCCGCGTTATCGTTCTGCGGGCGGACGAGATGGATGCCGTTAGATTCCATGAATCCGATAATGAACTAATGTTTTACAAGTTCTATTACCAAGTCCTTCACCACTGGATACTGGACTTCAATCGCTATCGAGTTTTCGTGGACACGAAAACCAATCGTCTCCACAGCAGAATACAAACGCTGGAAAAGTGTCTCAGGCACGCGAACCTTTCATCACTTGTACAAGTCCAGGCATTGCCTTCCCACGAGGTTGACCTGCTCCAACTGGTTGACGTCTTGACCGAGGCCGTCAGAGGGTCGGGCACGAAGGACAGGTTTGACCTGGTACGTGCTGAACATATGGACTGGATTTCTGCGGTTCTATGTGACGGCACTGCGGAACTGTACCGACGTTTCATGCCGAATCGGAAGCTACGAAGGATTGCGCTGGTTTCAAGCGAGGACTATGCCGTCGTCACCGAGGTGGAGCGTAATGAAAGACGAGCCCAATTCGTTACCGCGTACGTGGTCAATAGCGCGGTGGCCCTGGGCAAGATGAGGAACAACCCGCGGTGGAGATAAAAATCAAAAACCGCTGATATGGTTCAGCGGCTCAAACCTTTGAGGGTCCCAAACCTTCGGTAAAGGACAATATTAGTGTACACGACCTAACGGAGCTGTCAATCTTTTATTTTTTTAGACACTGAGTGTGCCGAATCGTTCGGCCATCAATGTCTTAGTCAAAGAGGCTATCGGAATGAAGCGTGATAACATCTTGACAAAACTTGAAGAAAACGGTGAAACCATCCGCGGCTTCCGGGTTCGCCACCTCGGGATATTTGGTTCGTACGCCCGCGATGAGCAAACGGAAACAAATGATATGGACTTCCTCGTGGAGTTCGGGAGGGCCACGTTCGATAATTACTTTGATCTGAAATTCTTCCTGGAAGATCTTTTTGGACGACCGGTTGACCTCGTTATCGCCGATACCATCAAATCGCGAATTCGTTCCACCATCCTGGAGGAGGCGGTTTATGCCCAGGGGCTATCGGGCATTTCTGGACGACATTGAGGAGAACGCACAATGGAAAGAAAGCGTGTTGGCATCGTGTTGTTTGAGGACGTCGAGGTTCTGGATTTCTGCGGGCCCTTCGAAGTCTTCTCCGCGGCCCGCCTCAATGAGGAAAAGCGGCGGGAAGAGCCCTCGCCGTTTGAAGTGCTGCTGGTCGCTGACAAGAACCTGCCTGTGGTCACAACCGGCGGGATGAAGGTCATCCCAGACCATACCTTCGAGAATTGCCCCAAACTGGATATCCTTGTTGTGCCCGGCGGTTGGGGGACGCGCGGAGAACTCAATAACCCCGCAATGCTCGATTGGCTACGTTCCCGTGCTTCGGAGGTCGAGACCCTCACATCGGTTTGTACAGGCTCAATGCTTCTTGGATTCGCCGGTTTGCTTGACGGGCTTCACGCGACAACCCACTGGCGCTCGTTGGATTGGATGCGTGAGTCGTTTCCTTCCGTAACCGTTGAGTACGACAAGCACTTCGTCGAAGATGGTTCCGTGTTCACTTCCGCCGGCATTTCAGCGGGCATAGACATGGCGCTCAGGGTTGTCGCTCGGTATTGCGGTGAAACGATTGCTCGCACGACAGCCAGGCATATGGAATACCCGTACCCGGAAGATAACGCCCGCAGAATCCAACTCTAGGGACGGCCGGTCTCGATCATCTTCCTGAATCTCTCGAAGAGATACCTCGAATCGTGGGGACCGGGGGAAGCCTCGGGATGGTATTGTATTGAAAATACGGGATACTTCCTGTGGACCATGCCCTCGTTGGTTCCGTCGTTGAGATTGATGTGGGTTACGTCGCACTCCGAGCGTACCGTCTCCGGATCCACGGCGAAGTTGTGATTCTGGGAGGTGATTTCCACCTGGCCGGTGTCGAGCCTCCTCACGGGATGATTGGCGCCGTGATGGCCGAATGCCAGCTTGTAGGTCCTGCCGCCAAGTGCCAGCCCCAGGATCTGGTGACCAAGACAGATGCCCAGGATGGGTATTTTACCGATGAGATTCCGTACGGTCTCGATCACGTACGGCACGCCCTCGGGATCGCCGGGACCATTGGAAAGGAAAACTCCCTCAGGATTGTATTCAAGAATGTCTTCGGCCGTGGCGAACGCGGGAAAGACCCTGACGTCCGCGCCGGAGTCCACCAGCAGGCGTAGAATATTCTGCTTTATCCCGCAGTCAAAGGCCGCAACCCGGAAGCGCCCTGCGCTCGTGGGTGTCGCCTCGTTCCATCTCCACGTTCCTTCTTCCCAATCGTAGGGCTCCGAACAGGTCACTTCCTTGACCAGGTCCAAGCCCTCGATGTCCGGATATTCCCTGACCTTGTTCAGAAGGCTCTCGTAATCGTGGTCTTCGGTGGAGATTATGCCCTTTTTCGCGCCCGTCTCCCTCAGATTGCGGGTCAGCCGCCGCGTATCAATTCCCTGGATACCCATTACCGAGTGTTCCCTGAGGAATCCGTCCAGGTCAATCCTCTTGCGCCAGTTGCTGGGATGTGGGCAATACTCCCTGACTACGAAGCCTGCAAGATACGGCAGGACCGATTCGTTGTCCTCGAAGTTGACGCCCGTATTGCCGATGTGCGGATAGGTCATGGTCACGATTTGGCCGCGATAGGACGGATCGGTGAGGATCTCCTGGTAACCGGTGATGGCCGTGTTGAAGACCACTTCTCCTACCTTTTCGCCGGTCGCGCCCATGGAGACGCCTCGAAACACAGTGCCGTCGGCCAGCACAAGGGTCGCTTTCATTTATAGTTCCTTCATGAAGGCTTTGAGTCTTCCCATGCCCTCGTCAATTCTGTTGTCCGGAGCAGTCATGGAAACCCTGAAGAACCCCTCCCCGCTTGGACCGTAACCCACGCCCGGGGTCACCACAAGGCCCTGTCTTTCAAGGAGGTTCGCGCAGAATTCCACCGAAGTCCTGTAATAATCCGGGATATGGACCCAGAAGTAATAGCTGGCCCGAGGCATTTGGAACCTGAACCCCAGTTCCTCGAGCGCTCCTGCTATTCGGTTGCGTCGTTTCTCGAAGAGGGCCGTCCGCGACGCATGGAACGCTTCCGCGTCAGGGTGATGCAGCGCTTTGGATGCAGCCCGTTGGATTGCCATGAAGACTCCGGAATCCATGTTGGACTTCAGAGTCAGGACAGCGTCTATCAGTTCCTTACTGCCCACAACGAAGCCGATGCGCCAACCGGTCATATTAAAGGTCTTGGAGAAGGAGTGGATCTCGACGGCGATCTCCTTGGCCCCTTTGATCTTCATGATGCTTATGGGCCGATCCTCTTCCTTGAAGTACACTTCAGAATAAGCATTGTCCGAGATTATCACAAGGTCGTGCTTCCTGGCGAAAGCGACGAGTTTCTCGAAGAAGGCCTCGTAAGCCACAGCGGCCGTGGGATTGTTCGGGTAGTTGACGAACATTATCTTGGCGTTATCTGCAGCCGCCGCTGGGATTGCGTCCAGGTCCGGCAGAAACCCGGCATCTTCGTGGAGCGGCACATGGACGACTTTTCCGCCTGCAAACCTGGTAGCGGCGTCATAAACGGGATAGCCAGGGTCAGTCACCAGAGCGCTGTCACCAGGATCCAGGAAAACCAAGGGAAGGTGTGACACCGCGTCTTTTCCCCCGATAACGGCCATGATCTCGGCTGACGGGTCAAGCTCCACTCCGAAGCGCTTCCCGAACCAGTCCGCTACTCCCCTGCAGAAGTCGGGCTCGCCTTTGTAACTTGGATAGACGTGATTGCGGGGATCGTGGATCTCACGGTTCATCAAGTCCAGGACGAACCCTGGAGTGGGCTGGTCAGGGTCTCCTATTCCCAGAGAGATCACGTCCATGCCCTTGTCCTGTACGGCCTTCCGCTTTTCGTCAATCAGGTGAAACAGGTAGGGGGGCGTTTCGATTACCCGCCTGGAAAATTTCATGAATATCCTCTCCTGGCAAACAGAATGCTGAACGCGGCGCCTCAACACCCGGAGCCTGCCCATAACAGGGATTTGCTCTTGAACGGGGCGGGGATTCGTGGGTTCACCCCCGACCGGTTGCCGGCGGTAAGGGGCGTATGTTGACCCTCCTCTCGCTGAGTAGAGAAGAAAAGGGTAACGAGTACTCTTGATATGTCAACTCAGCAGGAGTCCAACAGCCACCTCGGATCTGGTCCGACGGCCGGGTCGTCCTCCGCCTGCTTCCCGTACGCTGAATCCCGAAGCGCGAACACCCGTTTAACATCTTCCGCCACCGGAATTCAACTGCCAAAAGCGGGCCGGGATGCTTAATTCTTGACTTCTTCTCACTGTTTCCCTATTTTCAATGAGATTCGCCGCGGAGAAAAAAATTAGAAGTGATCGCATTCCCTGAAACAATTCTGAATTGGTTTTGTCTGAATATCGTAGTCTTGATTCTGTTCTCGGCGCTAAAACCCGAGGCGGATGACGATTACGAGGTGGTTCGCCGATGCCTTCAGGGAAACCGTGAGGCATTCAACGAACTAGTTGAGAAATATTCAAAAAAAATTTATAACCTCGCCTATCGCTTCGTAGGCGATTCCGAGGAGGCGAACGATCTTTCTCAGGAGATTTTCGTCGCAGCTTATCAGAACCTGAAGAAATTCCGTGGGGATTCCAAATTCTCCACATGGCTGTTCCAGATTGCCACCAACAGGGGAAAGAACAGGTTCAAGTATCTTAAGCGCCGCGGCCACTTTGCAAGCAAAGGCCATACCGAAAACGACGAGGATCGAGAAGGGCAGCAGAAGACTATCCCGGACCATTCCACCAACCCGGAGACCCTCCTGGCCGGAAAGCAGATCCAAAAGATCGTCCAGGACGCAATCAACGAACTGGACCCGGACCATAAGGAGATAGTCATACTGCGGGACATCGAGGGGTTCTCCTATGAAGAGATCGCCCAGATGCTCAATCTTCCGGAAGGAACGACAAAATCGCGCCTCCATAGGGCGCGCATGGTAGTAAAAGAGAAACTTAAGAGGGTCCTGTCATGAAGGAATGTGCGCAAGTAGGCGATTTGTTTGGGGAACTCCATGATGGCAAGATGGAAGTGGAAGCCGAGAAGTCTCTCAGAGAGCATCTGAACGGGTGCACGGACTGTCGTGAGGATTTCAAGTGGTACGGATTCACCATGCAGGCCCTAACCAGCCTCGAACAGGTCTCGCCCCCTCCCAATTTCATGACCCAACTAGAAGCCAAGCTGTATCAGGAACCGCAACCTTTCTCTTTTAAAGACTTTTTTTCCAGTTTCTTCTCTTCGGCGCCGTACATGCCCTTGCCAATCGGGGTCACTTCCCTGGTCTTTCTCGTGGTGGTCGGAGTAGTGGTCTACAACCACGCGCCGTCGGGAGGCGTATCCTCCGCGGCCCCCGTGGCGATGCACGCGCCCACGATGCGGCCCACGGCGGAATCCGGCCTACTGGCGGGCGTCGTGGGAAAATCGCAACCTGACTCGTGGCAACCACGATCCGTCAGCCAACCCACCCAAGAAATCCCGCCAGGCTTCTCACCAAACATACAGCAATTCGCAATGACCGGCACTCAACCAGTGGAAAAGAAGCTTGGGACGCGACACCAGGCGTTCCGCACGGTTGCAGACGTCATCGGCGCAGACAACCTCACTGTTGAGAGCCCGAGCATTGAGCACGCCGTGGAATCATTGAAAAAAGCCCTTCCCAATCTTCATGGACAGCTGGTAACCGAGAAATTCCGGGACCCTGTCGGCGAGCGTGTCCTCGGCGTCCTGATTCCTTCCGGAGCTTACGGTCATCTCACCTCCGAACTAATCAACCACGGCGCAGTGGCCGTCGGCGCCGGCTCTGAGAACGACCCCCCTCCCCCCTCGCGCAAAGACGAAAACACCGTAATATTATACATAAGGTTCACACACAGCCGCTGACGAGGAGTCTGTCTGAACTCATCCTCAGAATTGCAGGATTGGGTACAGTTTGGATAGGTCAGTTCGTACCGCGTCATCCTTCCCCTTGTCCGGACAAGCCTATGTTATGTAATGGATCGCGAGCGTATTGTGGTTGACCGGTTGTGTTCTGTAAGGTAGACTGTAAGGTACTGAATACACGATTGTTCAGCAACATGATTTCCTTCTTCCACCAGTCGTGCCTTGCGCGACAGATGCGAGGCCTTTTCCGGTCTAGAGGGACCATCCCTCGCCCATCCGGCGAGTCTCCTTGATTCACCGGCCCATTTCATACAGGGGTGGAAGAACGATTGGTTGTTACTTCGTGACAGATTTCATTAATCCCGCAGACGCTTTGGAAATCGAAGACGAGGAAGCGATCCGGCCATATCACCTGTGAAATCTACAGATTGAGCGTGACGATGGCCGCTTGTTCATGACGGAGAACTCCCGGCAGGGGGGAATTGACATGGATCCTAGCCGCATCCATCAAATAGTGTTGGAAAGCATGAGAGAAGCGGTCTATATCCGCGACCTCGACATGAACATCCTCTACATCAATGCCGCATCGGAGCAACTCACCGGTGTGTCTCTCGAGGAAGCGAAAACAAAGAAGTGCTACGAGGTTTTCGGGGATGAGCAAGCGCGATGCAGGCAGGTTTGTCCTGTGGAAAGGGCGATAGCCGAAGGAGTCCACGTCCTCCATCAACAACACTCGCTCAAAAGCCCATCCGGTGAAATCCATGAGATGCAGCTGTCCATATCCCCCGTTCATGAAGCAGAGGGGGTGGCCGGAGCAGTTGTAGTCATGGAGGCCATTACACGATTAAAGAAAGTGGAAAAGACCAGAGCCAAGACTATCGTTGCCCTCGAGACAGAGATGGAGAGACGCAAACGGGTGGAGGAGGCGCTTAGGGAGTCCCACATATGGATGAGGAATATCTTCGACTCGTTGGAGGAAGAGGTACTAATCGTGAGTCACGACAGGGTCCTCAAAGACATCAATCCCGGCGCGGAGAGAATGTTCGGATACAGCAAGGAGGAAGTGGCTGGACATTCCACCGAAGCATTCCACGTGGATGATGATCATTACATAGAGTTCGGCCGAAAAATTTGGGAAGCTTTTGACCGAGGAGAACCCGCACATTTCGAGTTCGAGGCAAAGCGTAAGAACGGGGAGATCTTCCCAACGGAGCACTCGGTAGCGCTCCTGAAGGATGAAAACGGAAAACCTATCGGAATAGTAAGCATAGTGAGGGATATTACCGAACGCAATAATGCACAACAGGAGGCACTGCGAGAGAGCGAAGAGCGATTGCAGCTCGCACTCAAAGGAGCCGATTTGGGACTTTGGGACTGGGACCTGAGGACCGGCAAGGCAACCCGCGACGAACGTACCGCTGCTCTTTATGGGTATCCGTCGCATGAAATGGAGCCCAGCTTTGAAATGTGGGCATCTGTAATCCATCCAGCCGACAAACCGGAAGTCCTCGACAAATTCAGTAAACACCTGGAAGGATCTGCGCCTTTCTATGAGGCAGAATATCGTCTGATCAGCAAGCCGGGTGAAACGAAGTGGGTTCTCGCTCGAGGCAAAGTGTCGGAACGCGACAGAGACGGCAAGCCATTGAGAGTCGTCGGCACACTCCTTGATGTTACCGATCGCAAGCAAGCCGAAGAAGCTCTGAAGAAAGCCCACGATGAACTTGAACAAAAGGTCTGGGAACGCACGGCCGAACTAAAGACGATTAACGAACAACTTTTTCGAGAGATTGCTCAGCGCGAGGCAGCGGAAGAGGAACTGCGGCAGAGCGAGGAGCGGTATCGCGAGCTCGTGGAAAACTCGAACGACATCGCATACCTTTTGGACAACAAGGGCTTCTTTACCTTTGTCAATTCTGTTGCCTGCAGGGTCTCCGGCTATTCCGAGGAGGAACTTGTCGGGCTCCACTACACGGATCTGATTTTGCCCGACTACAGGAAAGAGGCCGAGAGATTTTACGGCAGGCAATTCGTTAAGAAAATACCCAACACTTACTATGAATTCCCATTCTCGACAAAGAATGGGGAAGTCATATGGGTCGGCCAGAATGTCCAACCTATCATGAGAGATGACGAGATTGTCGGGTTCCAAGCCATCACACGAGACATCACGAAGCGCAAATTGGCGGAAGAGAAACTCGTGTGGAGCGAAACCTTATTGCGCCAGATGGCCACATCGGCTCCCCTAGCCTATCTGGTTGTTGACAATCGGACCGATCAGATCCTCTACTTCAATCATCGGTTTTGTGAAATATGGGGTATCGAACACCTCGAAGAGAGGATGAGAAGAGGCGAGCTGAAGAATAACGACATTATCCCTGATTGTATCCCTCTAGTGAAGAATTTGGAGGCCTTCGCCGCATCATGTAAGCCCCTTCAGAGTGAGGCAAACCGTTCTGTGGTGGAGGATGAAATCGAATTTGTCGGTAACCGGACCATTCGCCGGTTCTCGACCCAACTGCGTGACGAGTTGGACCGGTACTATGGCCGATTCTACATTTTCGAAGATATCAGCGAACGAAGACAAGCCGAGAAAGCGCTACGGGAAAGCGAAGAAAAGATAAGAACCCTGATCAACTCCGTACCGGACATCATATGCTTCAAAGACGGCGAAGGAAGATGGCTGGAGGCAAACGAATCGGATTTGAAGCTTTTCGAGCTTGAGAACGTCCATTACAAGGGGAAAAAGGATTCGGAGCTGGCAGAATTCAGCAGATTCTATCGTGACGCGTTTCTCACCTGCGAGGAGACCGACGAAAAGGCATGGGCGGCAGGTAAAACTTGTCGTGGGGACGAGGTCATCCCCATTCCTGATGGTTCCAGCAAGATTTTCGACGTCATAAAAGTGCCGCTCTTCGGTCCTGGGGGAATTCGGAAGGGATTAGTTGTGGTGGGACGCGACATTACTGAACGGAGAGCGACCGAGGCGCTTCTGAAAGAGTCTGAGAAGAAATATCACGATCTCTTCGAGCAGTCCAGAGATGGAATAGCACTTGTTCATTTCGACGGCACGTTCATTGATATCAACAGCTCCTTTGCCGAACTCCTGGGGTACTCAAAAGAAGAAGTCCTGACCATGAATGCCAAGCAGATTTGGGCAAACGCAGCGGACCGAGCGGCATGGCAGGAGGAGATGGACCGAAAAGGCTTTGTCCAGGATTATGAGTGGCAAGCCCGCAAGAAGGACGGTACAGTCATAGATTGCGTGCTCTCTTCGGTTCAGCAGCGGGCGGAAGACGGAAGCATCCGCTATCAGACGTTTTGGCGCGACGTTTCCGACCTTAAGAAAGCCCAGGAGCATTTGAGGCAATCCGACCGCTACAGGGCAGTAGCGGATCTAGCCGGTGGCATAGCTCATAATTTCAACAACCTGCTTCAAATAGTCATGGGCAACATGGAGTTGGCCATTATGGATCTGGACCTCGGCAACTATGCCGACGTCAAAGACCAACTGGGAAGGGTTTTAGAAAGCGCCAAGTTCGGCGCCGAGACAGTCAGGCGCCTCCAGAGTTTTGCCGGTATTCGTGACCACACCCAACTCTCGGAAAAGGGGGTCTTTGATTTTTCCGGCATTGTGAGGCAAGCCCTTGATATCAGCAAGACGTGGTGGAAGTCCCTGCCTGAAAAGGATGGGATAGACATCTCAATGGATACGGAACTTCAGGAAGGGTGTTTGGTCCAGTGTGAAAAAAACCAATTGTTCGAGGTGGTTGTCAACCTTGTGAAGAATGCTGCAGAGGCTTTGCCCGAGGGAGGGGCCATATATGTCAAGACCGCTATTGAGGGGAACGAGGTTGTGTTGAAGGTCCGAGACACGGGGACCGGCATAAGCCAGCATAATCTCAAAAGAATTTTCAACCCCTTTTTTACGACAAAAGCGAGTGCCGGATCAGGCCTGGGGTTGGCCTCCAGCCGCAAGGTAATTGAAGACTGCGGGGGAAAGATTCTGGTGGAGAGCACGGAGGGGAAAGGAACTACCTTCACGATCCGTTTGCCCCTTGCGGAAAAGCGCGCCAAGCCGGCCGTGGCCCTTGACCGTCAGGCTCCGGCCTCAGGAAAGACGGTACTGGTGATTGATGATATGCAGGCCGTGTTGGATCTTCTCAAGAGCGGGCTCACAAGATGGGGGCATGTGGTAGTCATTGCGTTGTCAGGATTAGAGGGACTGGAGATATTCAAAGAGAATCCCATTGACATTGTGATATGTGACTTGGGCATGCCGGGGATCAACGGTTGGGAGGTCGGCAAGAGAATTAGATCAATATGCGAGGAACGGGGTATACCCAAGATCCCGTTCGTACTCCTGACCGGCTGGGGCGGCCAGAAGACCGAAACGGAAAAAATAGCCGAAAGCGGTGTGGACGCCGTCGTCGAGAAGCCCATCAATATGGGCAATATGCGGAAAATGATCCGAGAGATGTGCGAGGAAAAGCCGCCACAAGTTTCTCAATGAGAACCGTACAGCAAAAGAACAACGAGTGAAGCAGTCGGGGGGATTTCTAGACGTCAGAGGGCGGGACATGAGAGACCAAGACAAGTGGAAAGAGCAGCTGAAGGAGGAGTCCATTTCGGAGGGGGCGGAGGAAGCTCTGAGAACTGAGCGACAACAGCTTCTCTCGATCTTCGACAGCATTAACGAGGTGATTTCCGTTGCAGACGCTGAGACCTATGAAATTCTCTACGCAAACAAGTTCACGAAAGAGCACCATGGACAAGAATTGATAGGCGGCATTTGCTTCAAGGAACTCCACGGTGCGGACAGACCATGCAGCTATTGTGCCATGGCGATTGCCAAGCTTCTGAAAGGCGAGCCCTATCGGTGGGAATATCACAACCCCACGAACAACAGAGATTACTTCGCAACAGACACAATAATCAAGTGGACCGATGGACGCGATGCAAAGTTCCACCTGGGCATAGATATCACAGAACGGAAAAGAGCAGAGAAAGCGCTGGAGGAGAGCGAGGCAAGCTTTCGAGCGCTGTCCGAACACACGTTTGAGGCGATATTCCTTTCGGAAAAGGGCATCTGCACTGGTCAGAACGTCGCTGCGGAGAGAATGTTCGGCTACTCCAACGAGGAAGCCATTGGGAAGCCCGGAATGGAATGGATAGCCCCGGAGCATCGAGAACTCGTCGGTAAGAATATTGTTCGGGACTATGCACCGCCCTATGAGGTGCTCGCCCTTCGGAAAGACGGGACAACTTTCCCGTGCGAAATCCAAGCTAAGATGATTGATCGGGAACGGCGCATCAGGGTGACCTCGTTGCGTGACATCACGGAGCGAAAGAAGGCCGAGGAGGCCCTGCGAGAATCCGAATTAAGATACCGAGTGCTCTTCGACAACAGCCCAGACGGCATCCTGATCGCGGGCGTTGAAACGAAACGCTTCGCTTACGCGAACCCTTCCGCGTGCCGGATGCTCGGCTATTCTTCCGAAGAACTGAGAACGCTGGGGGTCGCGGACATTCACCCGCCTGACCAGTTGCCCCACGTCATAGCCGAGTTCGACGCCCAGGCAAGGGGAGAAAAGGTTCTCGCCCCGAATCTTCCGTGCCTCAGGAAGGACGGGACTGTCTTTTATGCGGATATCAGCACCATAGCGACCGTCCTCGACGGCACAGTTTGCAATGTGGGCTTCTTCCGCGACATCACAGAACGTAAGAAGGCGGAGGAGGCATTGAGAGCCAGCGAAGACAGGTATCGCCAAATCACGGAAAACTCGTTGACGGGTATATTTATTCATCAGGATGGCGTCGCAGTCTTCGGGAACCAAAGATTGGCGGACATGCTGGGCTATACGACAGAGGAGATGATTGGACGTAACGTTTTCAATGGGGTGCATTCGGAGGATCGTAAGATGGTAGGAGCAAGAGTTCAGGCTCGTCTGCGCGGTGAACTGTCATCAGCGCCCCACCAGCTGCGGTTATTGAAAAAAACGGGAGAGGCGATCTGGTGCGAGGTCTTGGCAACACGCATAGATTACCAGGGACGCCCGGCGGTCATGGGGAATTTGGTGGACATAACCGACAGCAAGAAGGCGGAGGTGGTGCTGAGGGAAAGTGAGGAATTCAATCGAAGGTTGGTGGAGCATGCCCCATTCGGGATAGCCTATCTCGCAGCGGACGGAACCTTTGAATATGCAAATCCGGCAGCGAACAGAATAGCGGGAATTCCGGAAGGTCAGATATCGCCTTTGTTGGGACGGAAGATTTTTGAAATACCGGGCATTGGGGACCTGCCAAGGGTTCAAGAGGGCATGCGCCGGCTACTCGACGGTGAATCGCTTTCAAATCGTGAAATAGCATACACGTCGTCAACGGGTCGCGATACCGTCTTGCTTTTCTCAGCCACCCCCAGATTCGGTCCTGATGGGACCTTTGCGGGAGTGATACTAATGTTCACGGATATTTCAGAACTCAAGAAAGCGCAAGAAATCCAGCGCGAGACGGCACGCTACAGGGCCGTGGCGGATCTGGCCGGAGGGGTGGCCCATAATTTCAACAACTTGCTCCAGATAGTCCTTGGCAACATGGAGTTGGCCATCATGGACCTGGAGCTGGGAAACTATGCCGATGTCAAAGAAGAGCTGGGAAAGGTCTTGGAGAGTGCCAGGCTCGGTACCGAGACAGTCCGGCGGCTTCAGAGTTTTGCCGGCATTCGCGACCATAGCCAAGTCTCGGAAAAGGGGGTCTTTGATTTATCCGGTGTTGTCAGGCAAGCCCTTGATATCAGCAAAACCTGGTGGAAGTCTCTGCCTGAAAAAGAAGGAATAGAGGTCTCACTGGAAACGGAGCTGCAGGAGGGATGTCTCGTCCGGGGTGAAAGAAACGAATTGTTCGAGGTGGTGGTAAACCTGATAAAGAATGCGGTGGAGGCTTTACCTCAGGGCGGATCTATGGACGTAAAGACCAGTATAGAAGACACACGGGTTGTTTTGAAGGTTCGAGACACGGGCATCGGCATAAGCGAAGACAATCTCAGAAGGATGTTCAACCCCTTCTTCACGACAAAGGCGAGTACCGGCTCGGGGCTTGGATTGGCCTCCAGCCGCAAGATAATCGAAGACTGCGGAGGAAGTATCATCGTAGAAAGCTCGGAGGGAATAGGAACTACCTTCACGATCCGCTTGCCTCTTGCGGAACAGCCGGCCGACCAAGCACGCCCGCGGACCGAAGAGGTCCCGGCTTCGGGAAAGACGGTGCTTGTGATTGATGATATGCAAGCCGTGTTGGACCTTTTGAAAACCGGACTGACGCGATCCGGTCATATGGTTGTAACAGCGTTGTCGGGTCTACAGGGATTGGAGATTTTCAGAGAAAATCCGATTGACATCGTGATATGTGACTTGGGCATGCCGGGGATAAACGGTTGGGAGGTCGGCAAGAGAATCACATCAATATGTGAGGAACGGGGCATCCCCAAGATCCCATTCATACTCCTTACGGGCTGGGGCGGCCAGAAAACCGAAACGGAAAAGATCGCCGAAAGCGGTGTGGATGCAGTTGTCGAGAAGCCGATCAATATGGGCAATCTGCGGAAAATGATCCAAGAGATGTGTGACAAAGAGGCGTCACAAGTTTCTCAATGAGGAAAGCGCGGAAGAAGGCTGATCCTCGGCTCGAGCTTCTTGACCTCTTGAACCGGCATCCAGACAGTGTTTGCCGAGACTTCAGTAACGTTCTTCATTATCAGGAAATCTTTAGACTTCGGATCCGTCGTGGTCCATCCCACGTACCTGCCAAAGTCACAGCCGCAAGCCGCAGCAATAACATCAGGCTTCGCTTCATTTCAAGCCCGCCCATTGTTTAGAATACGATTACCGTCAGCCGGCCGGGGCCGTGGACTCCTATGGTGAGGGTCAGCTCAATGTCCGCTGTTCTGCTCGGACCGGTCTCCAGGGTAATATTGGTAGGAGGAGAGCTCCCGATCGCGGAGAAGTAGTCATCCAAGGTCTCGTAGATGTTCTCGGAAGAAACTATCGCCAGATGGTGCCCCGGCAGTAAACCGGCCTGCACGGGCTTGCCTTTCTCACTTGAGAACACGAGGCTTCCCGTCTCCGCTATTGCTGCGGAGGCTTCTTCAATGCAGGCGGAAGCGGAAACATACTCCTTAGTACGTTTTTCCGGGGGAATATGAACAGCATTCTCTTTTTCAGTCAAACCAGGGCAGAAAACCGAGTCTGTCTCGGCCAGCGCTTCATTCAGTACCTTGCCGAACTCGTCGTAGTCACGCACCCGAATCGGTTCCGCTGCGACCTTCCCTGCGTTCTCCATGAAAAGAGCTATCATTTCTTCTCGCGTCATGACACTCTCTCCCTGAAAGTCTTTGCAACAGGCCGAGGCATCCGGCCAAGTCCAGCACTATGTCCTAACTTTGTCGCTATGGGCCAAAACAGATGCCCGGCCATCTGACCTAAATGAAAAAGCATCGGCGATTTGACGATCTTGCCGAAGCCTGCCATAGCGCTCTGTTCAAGCTTTGGGGTAAGACCCTGTTCCACCCTGCTCTCTCTTAGCTTCCGCAAGAGTTTGGGCAGCGGGACCTTTACAGGGCAGACATCACCGCAAGCACCGCAGAGCGTAGTTGCGTCCAAAAGGCTGCCCGCTCGTTCCATGCCTTCCAGCAGCGCCGTCAACACGATGCCCATAGGCCCGGGGTACGTCGAGCCGTATGCATGTCCGCCTACCATGCGATACACAGGGCACGCGTTCAAACAGGCCCCGCACCGCACGCACTTGAACATCTCCCGGTACTCCCCCCTGACAAGTTCCGATCGGCCATTGTCAAGCAAGACGATGTGCATCTCCTGGGCGCCGGTGGATTCGCCGGGTTTTCTGGACCCTGTTATCACCGATAGGTAGCTGGTGATCATCTGGCCGGTGGCGGAACGCGGAAGCAAGCGGATGAATTTGGGCAGATCCGCGAGGGACGGAATTATCTTTTCAATAGACAGAACCGCAATATGCAGAGGCGGAAGAGTGGTACACATTCTCCCGTTACCCTCGTTCGTGAACAGAACAATGCTTCCCGAATCGGCCACCGCAAAGTTTGCGCCGGATATTCCCGCCTTTGCGGAGAGGAACTCCCGCCTGAGGACCTTTTGGGCCACCTTTGTGAGTACCGCCGGGTCATCGGAGTAATCGCATCCAAGCTTCTCGGCGAAGAGCTTCCCCACTTGTCTGCGGTCCTTGTGAATAGCCGGGACAATGATGTGCGAAGGCCCCTCTCCTGCAATCTGGATTATGTACTCGCCGAGATCGGTCTCCACCACCGTAATCCCCTCTTTTTCGAGGTGGCCGTTGAGGTGGATTTCTTCACTGACCATGGACTTGGACTTTACCACTCGGCCGATGCGATGATCCTTCAGCACGGAAGCTACTATCTCCCTGGCCGCCTCCGAGTCCTTGGCCCTGTGAACATTGGCTCCGGCTCGAGCAGCATTCTCCGCGAAGCGATCAACATAATCGGAAAGATTGTCCAGAACGTGCATCCGCAAGGCAGATGCCTGCTCCCGCCACTCTTCCACAGGAAGACCGGCCATAGCGTCGGTCCTCTTTACCGCGAAGGTTTCCGTCGCATTGCTCATTGCAGCCCGTAGAATCTTGTCCCGCAGGGCCGGAACCGTATTTTCCCGGAATGGGATACCTGAAGTCGAAGTGCTCATTTCAGCCCCTCCGCCAGTACCGCAGCAATATGTTTGACTCTCACAGCGGCCCCGCGGCGCTTGATCGCATCCGCGATGTTCGTGAGGCAACCGTGATCACATCCGGTAACGGTGTCCGCCCCCGAACTCAGGATTGTATCAACCTTCTCATCCGCGAGAGCCATCGAGAGCTCAGGCAACTTGGCCATAAAAATGCCGCCGAAGCCGCAACAACGGTCAGCGTGTGCAAGAGGAACGAATTCCGCGCCCCGTAGAGACCGCAGGAGCATCAGCGGCTCCTCCCTGACGCCAAGCTCCCTGGTTAGTTGGCACGACGCGTGATAGGTGATCTTGCCGCTCCCGGAAAATCCCGCCTCGTGGGCTTTTAGCACGTGAACGAGGAACTGTGTCAGTTCATACGTCCGGCTCGCGATAACCTCGGCCTTTTGTCGCATGACCGGGTCATGGTTGAACAGCTCCGGATAATGGTTCTTCACCATTGAAGCGCAGGAACCCGACGGAATAACAATGGGGCCGTCGGTCTTCTCGAACACTGAAATGAAATGTTCCGCGGCCTTCCTTGACTCACCACTGTACCCTCCGCTGTCGGCCGGTTTGCCGCAGCAGGTCTGTCCCGCGGGGTATCCTACTTCCACTCCGAAGTGCCGAAGTAGGCGCATCACGGCCTCCCCGGTCTCGGGGAACATCGTGTCCACAAGGCATGTGGCGAACAGTTGAACACGCACTGAACCACCTCTCTCTTGATAATTCCTGTGATGAAGTCAATGAGTTCCTTGAATCTCATTAGAGGTATGCGCCGGAGGAACACTTCTGAAGCTTGTCATGTCCTTCTCTTCACGCGCGAGGCTCTCCTTCCGGAGTTGGCGGCCGTACCAAGAACAGCCTTTATGAAAAGACCGACAAGTCGCCGCTTGGTCTGGCAAGCACCAGGCTCATGGCTTATCTCAGGACAAAAAGATCGCTCCTCCGGGTCTGGCGCCCGGGAAGGTCTCCTGAAGAACTTCTTCGCTAAGCCGTACAGGGCGAAAAGAGGGCAACAGAGCTCCCATGAGGTTAAGATCCGCAGAGATTAATTTCAGAATCGAACATTTCCGGATCACACACGGGAGCTCTGCTGCTCGGCACAATTCCAAAGGATTCGCACGGGAAAGAGGTCCCTTCGGGTCCCGACCGCCTGATGCAGCAACGCCGGCTGAGGTGCCGTCTTTATGAGGCAGAAATGGAGTGGCGTCGCATGGGGCGCTGGCGGTAACTTGCCCAAGGGAGAGAGATGAGCGTTTGGAGAGCATGTTTTTTCGGTTTTTGGGAGAATGTGCCACGCTGGTGGTCGTCCATGCAACTGGCCAATTGGTCTTACCATACACCGACCAGGCATGTTGTCAAGAAATTTATTTGATGACTCCTCAAAAAACCGCGATAATTAGTAATTCTGCCCAACTCCCGCTCCCAGCCAAACGATGAATAATCGGACTTGGTCCTTCAGATCACTCCTCAGAGCTGTCTGCACGACTTCCGGCAAAAAACTTGACATGCCCGTGACCCTCGCCTAGGAATCAAAATATGAGCGAAAAACGCGATACAGATGCTGAAAATATCTTTAAACCCATCCGACAGGCGCGCGTCTCCGAGAGAGTCTCCGGCCAATTGAAGGAGGCGATCAGTCGCGGAGTCTTCAGGGTCGGCGACCGCCTGCCCTCGGAAAGGGAATTAGCCGAACGCATGGGAGTAAGCCGCCCTTCGATCCGGGAGGCGATCCAGCAGCTTGCATTGCTTGGCATTGTTGAAACAGTTCACGGGGGCGGATCTATTGTCAAGAACCTGACCGAGCAGGAAATCACCAGCGCCATTGAGACAGTCCTGAAGGAGGACAGGCAGCGAGTTCTGGAGGTGACCCAAGTCAGGGCATTTATGGAAGCTTGGGCTGCCAAGCAGGCAGCGACAAATCGGACTGAGGAGGAGCTGCTGCTGATACGCTGGTATCTGGAGGAAATGGAGCTAGACTTGGAGAAAGGACGTATCAGGCCCGAAGTGGACTTCCAGTTTCATATTGGAATTGCCGCAGCCACTCACAACACCATCTTTGTTCACCTGATTCAGAACATCCACCAACTGGTCAGCTATTCACTCAAGGTCCACAGAGAGCTGGTTTTTGTTTCCCGGGAATCGCAGGAGCTAATCTTCAATCATCACCTGAGAGTCTTCAAGGCGATTCAGAATCGGGATGCCGGGGCCGCGGAGGCTGCCATGAGCGAGCACCTCAATTTAGTGGTCCGCGAATTCAAGAAGCAAATGTTGTCGGAATGAACTGCCCCGGCCGCGGTCACATTTCTCACCGTTTCGCGAGACTTACCGCTAGTGGCCGGTCGGCATGAAGAGCAAGGTCAAGGCCGCCAAGGAGCGGCGACCAGCGAGAGCCGCCGATATGTTGGGAGTCTTTTGAAAAGGCGGCCGGGGGAAAACTTTTCTGCAGAAAAGTTGTCCCCCGGAAGCATCTTTACAGCAAGTTCGCTTCAGAATCACACTTCCTGGTCCCCTCCATAAAACCTACACATGACCTCGTCCTTCTCCACGTCACCCCCTGCCCTAAATCTGCACCCGCCGCCGCACGATCCCGCATGAGCGCATCCTGCACATAGCGTCTCTTCTATAGGCATGTGTCGGACTCGGGTCCATGCTTCGGCCAGGCCATTGGTCACAGATCCGTAACATTTTTCGGGGAACAATCCGCACTTGCACAACTCGCCCGACGGCAGAACAGCGGCCAGATGGCGTCCGCAGGTCCACCCCGGAGAAGTGCCGTGGTATGAGCTTCCAAAGCCGTATCGCATAAGTTCCGCGGCTTGCTCCGAGTTCACGGCCAATCCGGGATGCTGATCCCACCGGCCTTTCGAGCACGGATAATCTATGCTCCATTCCTTCACGCCGAGTTCGTGGACTAGATCACGCATCCGGTCCCATTCCCCGAGGTTCTCACGGTGGATCATGGTCGCCACCGAGAGGTCCAACCCAGCCTTTCCGGCGGCTTGCAGGCCACGGACTGCGGCTTGGAAGGCGCCCCTGCCCCGGATCGCGTCGTGGCCGTGCTCCATTCCATCCAGGCTGATCTGAACTTCGTGAAAGTTCAGGCTCGCTGCAAACTCTTCCGTAAGCGTCAGCCCGTTGCTGAGCAAGACGGCCCGGACGGCGTATTCACGCATAACATCGTTGAGCAGATCGAAGTGCTTGTAAAGCGTTGGTTCTCCGCCGCTGACCATTACCCTGAGCCCCTGCATCCTGCTGAACTGATCAAGGAGGGAGCGGATCAGATCTCGAGGGAAATCCGAGTCTTCGGCTTCACCAAGGTAGCAGTGTGCGCATTTGAGATTGCACCTGAAAGTAACCAGCCACTCCAGGTATCGCAAGGAAGGTACCGGCGATCTGCCCTCATACGACAGGGTCTTCCCTGGGACGGGCCGAGCCTCCAGGAGATCTTCCTTTACGCAAAACTCTATGAATTCCGGATCAGCCGCGAGTTCGCCGACGCGACGGGTTCCGTCGCACAGGTCAAGGAACTCTGCTGCATCATCGTTGATCTCGTAAAGCTCGTCGTTGGTGATGTGATAGACGTAGTCTTCTTCGAGCCTTCTTACAGCGGATCGCGGGGTCAGCGCCAGGTAGGAGTCCTCGCCGAGTTGCAGAAAATCCAGCCGGCGAATGTCGGACTCGTCCAGAGTCCCTTGTTTAAGCAATCGAGACAGGACAACGAGTCCACCGCAAGGCAAACAACCTTCCGAAGGATCATCGGACACAAAATCGCAACCGTCCTCGTAAAAAGGACAATCCCGGCAGACGTGACCCCGAAGAAAATCTTTGCCGAATAAAGGATCAAAGGCCTCCACCGCTTCAAGGTCTTCGGTTGGAGGCCTCTCTTGGATGAGGAGAGCGGCCAGGGAGTAACCCCGGCACCTTTCTTCCTCGGTTCTGTTTGGTTTGAAGTATGAGCATTGCCTCCGGCAAATGATCTCGGCGCCGCGATCGGAAGTCATCCTGTGCCCCTTGCGTCAGCCGACAAGACCACCGGAGTAGAAGGTGTTCAGCAGGAGCTCTTGCACTTACAAAGTCCCCTGGAAGTCTTGGTTACCTTTCTGATCTTCATGGCACGCCTCCTGTTGGATTAATTTGAACCATTGTGTTTATGCTAGGACTGCTAATGATCTCTGTCAAACTATAAAGTGATGCAAAAGATGTTTTTGATTGCTGTATCACACGTTGATCGGGAAAATGCCATTTCATTAATACATACCGGATATATATGACACATCATATCACCAATTGGCAATTGGTATCACGAACAAAATAACAGCGCGTTGACCACCCTCGATGCTTTCCATGAAGGGGGGGAAAAGGAAAACAATGATTCCGGTCACGGCATCGTCCAACCCGACACGTCGTCCAGGATCTCATGTGGTCTGAAGCGAGCCTTGTAGCTCATGGAAGGGCAATCGGCCACCAGAAACCCGAGATAATAATAAGGAATTCCGCGCTCCTGACAGAATTGGATTTCGTAAAGCGCGGAGAAGGTTCCGGGACTTCTTGAAGAGACTATAGTTTTGCCCTTTCGTACGACTCAGATCGTCTGGTGAAGCGGCGTGTTTCGAATTTCGAGTTGTTGTGGTGTTCGCTG
>Ga0172371_10001676_pt1 | contig 35238 bp, 22 predicted proteins | sample Lak12m_FD_114543 | JGI IMG/M metagenome (GOLD analysis project Ga0172371, IMG submission 114543) | Freshwater microbial communities from Kabuno Bay, South-Kivu, Congo - kab_022012_12m | ecosystem: Environmental > Aquatic > Freshwater > Lake | place: Democratic Republic of the Congo: South-Kivu... | reverse complement strand
TGGCCGCCCCGCCTGCGGCCGGCGGCCGGGGCGCATCACCCGACGCCGGAGATGAGCATGAGCCCAGAGCAGACCGCGTACGACCCCCAGTGCTGCACCCTGACCGTCCCCAACGATCTCGCCTACCTGCCCATGGTCCAGGGCTTCGTGCGCGCGTTCGCCGCCGAGACCGGCTTTCCGGCGCGCGAGCTGGGGCGCTTCGACCTCCTCATGGAGGAGGCGGTCACCAACGTCATCCACGGCGCCTTCGCCGAGGGTGAGAAGGCCACGTTCGACGTCTCCTGCGAGCGGGTCCCGATGGGGATGCAGATCACGGTGCACGACGAGGGCCTGCCCTTCGACCCCTCGCTCATCCCCGAGTACGACCCCGGCGCCGACCTGCACGCGCAGACGGGCCGCGGCCTCGGCAGCTTCCTCATGCAGAAGATGGCCGACACCGTGGAGTTCCACAACCTGGGCAGCCGCGGCAAGGAGACGGTCTTCATCAAGTACCTCGAGTCGAGGGCCGTCACCGACGCGCCGCCGGCCGCCGAGGGAGAGGCCGAACCGGAGCACGTGCCGCCGGCAGAGCGCATCGAGATCAACGTCGGCCCGCTTGTGCAGGACCAGGCGATCGAGGTGTGCCGCTGCATCTACGACGCCTACCGCTACACGTACGTCAACGAGCACATGTACTACCCCGACCGCGTGGTGGCTCTCAACGAGGCCGGCGACATGGTGTCGGCGGTGGCTTCCACCGCCGACGGCGAGGTCGCCGGCCACGCCGCCCTTGTGTTCCCCGAGGACACGCACGAGGTCGCCGACATGGCGGTGGCTGCGGTGAAGGCCAAGTTCCGCGGCCAGTCCATCGCCCGGCGCCTCGGCCTGTGGCTAGAGGACGAGGCACGGGCGCGCGGCCTGCACGGCCTGTTCATCGAAGAGGTCACCGTGCACACCTACACGCAGCGGTTCTGCCACCGCATGGGCTTCACCGACACCGGCTTCCTGCTTGCCTACTCGCCGGCGACCACGAAGTTCGAGGGCATCGCCGCGGCCTCGGAGGCGCGCCGCTCGGTGATCGTCGGGTTCAAGTACCTCGACCCGCCGCAGCCGGCGACGATCCACGCGCCGCGCAGGCACAGGGACGTCATCGCCGGCATCTACGGGCGCCTGAGGGCGACGGTCACGTTCGGCCGCGACGTCAGGGCGAGGCGGACCGGCATGCCCGAGCTCGACGTCAGCGTGAACACCAGGCGTTCGGTGGCCACCATCCGCATCCCCAGGTATGGGGCCGACCTGCACGAGCACATCCGCGCCGAGGTGGTGCGTCTGCTGCGCGAGAACGTGAGTGTGATCGACGTCTTCCTGGACCTCAGCCAGCCGGGTACCGGCAGGGTGGCGGACAACCTGGAGGAGGCCGGCTTCATCTTCGGCGGCGTGCTCCCCGGCGGACCGTCCGGCGACTGGCTCATCATGCAGTTCTTCAACGGCGTGGTCGTCGACTACGACGCCGTCCAGGTCGAGGACCCCACCACGGCCGAACTGCTCGCCTACATCCGTGCCGGCGACCCGCGTGCCTGACGGCAGCCGCACTGCGGACCGGCGATGAAGGAGACCCTCGACCTCGTCATCGAGCTCGTCAAGAGCATGGCGGTGGTCATCGTGGTCGCTTACCTGTTCACGCGCACCAAGACGTACCACGAGGTGATGGACAGACGCCTGGGCTGGAAGGGCCGGATGCTGCTCATCGCCATCTTCGGCGCCTTCTCCGTGTGGGGCACGCTGGCCGGCGTCGAGATCCTCGGCGGCATCGCCAACACGCGCGACCTGGGGGCCGCCCTGGGCGGGCTGCTGGGCGGCCCCGTCGTCGCCCTCGGGGCCGGCCTCATCGGCGCCCTGCAGCGCCTCTCCATGGGCGGCTTCGTGGCCGTGCCCTCGGCTCTCGGCGCCGTGGCCGCCGGGCTCGCCGGCGGCGGCGTCTACGTCCTCTTCAAGCGCCGCGTGGCGCCGGTGTGGGCGGCCGTCGCGCTGGCCTTCTTCACGGAGACCGTGCTGATGGTGCTGAACCTGCTCATCGCGCGGCCGTTCGACGAGGTGCTGGCCCTCGTCCGCCAGGTCATGCCGGCCATGTACCTGGTCAACGCCATCGGCATGGGCCTCTTCGTCTTCATCGTCAGGAACGAGGAGCGGGAGCGCCGGACGGCCGCGCAGAAGGAGCGCATGGAGGGCGAGCTCACGGTGGCGCGTGACATCCAGCGCGGCATCGTGCCCAGCATCTTCCCGCCGTTCCCCGAACGCGAGGAGTTCGACCTGCACGCCTCACTGGAGTCGGCGCGCGAGGTGGGCGGCGACCTCTACGACTTCTTCCTGCTGGACGACGACCACCTGTGCCTGACCATCGGCGACGTCTCGGGCAAGGGCGTCCCGGCCTCGCTGTTCATGGCCGTGACCATCACGCTGCTGCGCGCCGTGGGGCACCGGGTCGACGCGCCCGACGAAGCTCTGGCGCGCCTCAACACCGCCCTGTGCAGGGACAACGACTCGGCGATGTTCGTGACGCTGTTCTTCGGGACCGTCGACCTGCGCAGCGGCGAGCTCGTCTACGCGTGCGGCGGGCACATGCCCCCGTACGTGGTTCGCGCCGACGGACGCGTGGAGGAGCTGCCGCAGCCTCACGGCGTGGGCCTGGGCGTCTCGGAGCGCGCCCGCTACGCGACGCTCACGGCGACGCTGGAGCCCGGTGACGCGGTGCTCGTGTACACCGACGGCGTCACTGAGGCGATGTCGTATGAGGGCGCCATGTTCGGACCCGCGCGCCTCGAAGAGGTACTGGCCCGCGGCCGCGGGCGTCTGGACGCCGGCGAGCTGCTGCAGGACGTGCGCGACGCCGTGTGGGACTTCGCTGCCGGCGCCGAGCAGTACGACGACCTGACCCTGCTCGCCTTCAGGCGCGCGCCGCAGCCCGCCGGTGCAGAGACCTCGCCCGGACGGGAGACCGCCGGCGCACTCGAGGGCGCCGGCGAGATCGGCGCTCAGCCGTAGAGGCCCAGAGCCTCCTCGCGCGTCTCGACGATCTCGAAGAGCTCGGAGAACCCGGAGATCTCGAACACGTCGGCCACGAACGGCTTCATGCCGCACAGCACGATACGGCCGTCGTTCTTCTCCAGGAACTTGAGCACCGCGAGAAAGACGCGCAGCCCGGCACTCGAGACGTACTCGTTGTCGTCGAAGTCGGCCACGAGCTTGCGCGCGCCGCCGTCCAGCAACCCGTCGAGCTCGCCCTCCACGTCCTTGGCGCTGGTCGTGTCGACCCTGGCCGGCAGCCTGACGATGTTGACGTCACCGACGACTTCAATATCCATGCGATCACCCTCCTGTCCGCCGCCCGGCCGCCCCGGGCGGCGAGCCTTGACCCGTGCGTATCTTGCTTGAGGGGCCCGCGCTCGGCAAGCGCCCCGGGCCCGTCACACCTCGCCGCCTCGCCCGGCGTCCGCGTCCTGCGACCCGCCGCCCATGTACCTGAAGGCGACCATGGTGATGTCGTCCGACTGCTCGACCCCGGCGGCGTGCGCGCTCAGGGCCTCGTTCATCTCACGCAGCAGGTGGCCACAGCTCGCGCTCGCGATCCGCGTCAGCTCGCCGGCGATGCGCTCCTCCGTGAACACCTCATCGGCCGCGTTCATGGCCTCACTCACGCCGTCGGTGTACAGGAAGAGGGCTTCGCCCTGCGCCAGCGTGAGCTCGGCCTCGGCGAACATCATCCCGGCACGCGCCCCGAGCGCGATGCCCCTGGTGCGCGGCAGCTGCTCCACGGCGCCGTCCCGGCGGACCACGAACGGACGGTTGTGACCGGCGCTGGCGTAGCGCACGTGACCGGTGCGCAGGTCCACCACCGCCAGGAACATGGTCACGAACATGCTCGTGTCGTTGTCGGTCGAGAGCTCGTCGTTGAGGCTGTCCAGGATCTGCGAGGGCCCACCCCCCAGGCGCGAGTAGGAGCGCAGGAACGAGCGGCCCACGGCCATCATGAGGGCCGCCGGCATGCCCTTGCCGGAGACGTCGGCGATGGCCAGCGCCAGATGGTCCTCGTCCATCAGGAAGAAGTCGTAGAAGTCACCGCCCACCTCGCGGGCCGGTTCAAGCAGGGCGAACACCTCGAGGTCGTGCCTCTGAGGGTAGGGCGGGAAGGTACGCGGCACCAGGCTCATCTGGATGTTCGCGGCGATGCGCAGCTCGCTCTCGATGCGCTCACGCTGCGCCGTGGTCACGCGCAGCTCCTCGACGCGCTCCTTGAGGTCGTCGCGCATGCGCCCGAACGAGGCCGTGAGACGGGCGACCTCGTCACGCCCTTTCGCCTGCGGCAGGGGCGCATCCAGCTCGCCGTGCGCCAGGGTCTGCGCGGCGAGGTCGAGCGCGTCGATGGGCCGCGTGATGGTCCGCGCCACGAGCAGGGCGATCACGAGCAGCGCCGCCAGCCCCACGAGGTCGATGGCCCAGGAAAGGCGGTTCAGCTCGATGACGGCGGCGTTGACCTCGCTGTCGGCGTACACGATGCCCAGCGACCAGCCGGTCGACTCGATGGGCGTGTACGCCATGTACGACGGGCCACTCGGCTCCAGGCCGGAGAGCCCGTCGAAGGTCACGAAGCCGCTCCTGCCCGAGGTCATCTCGCGCCCGGTGCTGCGCAGCCCCGGGTCTTCACGCGCAGCGGCCACGCTGAAGATGGACTCGTTCATGATGAACGCCGGGTCCGGATGGGCGATGAAGGTGCCGTTCCTGCTGATCAGGAAGGCGTAGCCGGTGTCGCCCAGGTCGAGGCTCTGTAAGAAGCGCGAGAGCCGCGTGAGCGAGACGTCGCCGGTGACCACCGCGGAGACCGACGCAGGATCGCCGTCCAGGTACACGGGCTCGGCGTACGTGGCCGTAAGCATGTCGGCGCCGCCCTCGTCGTAGTACGGCTCCGTCCATTGCGCCTTGCCCATCTGGTACGGGAGCTGATACCAGTCACCGATCTCGTAGGCCCGGTCGTCCTTGCCCAGGTCCTTGAGCAGGACCGCGTCCCCGTCCCTGTACGCATACGGGGCGACATGGCCGTAGGCGGGTATCTCCGGGTTGTACGCCACGGCGGCGCCGACCAGTTCCAGGTTGCGCTGCAACGTCCGTTTCAGCATCGCCCCGGACTCCTCCGGCTTCAGCCGCAGGTCCTCGACGAGCAGGGCGTTCCCCTGCACCACCTTCTCCACCGCGGCCTCCGTCGCCTCGATGCTGGCGGAGGTCGCCTTGAGGGCCTGCCTGATGATGTCGCGCTGCTGCGCACGCAGCAGGTCGCGCGCCTGCACGAAGGTGAAGTAGCTGACCACGGCGACGACCACACCTGCGCCCAGGACGAAGAACAGCGCCAGGCGCCGGCCGATGCTCAGGTTACGGAGCAACCCTCGCCTCTGGAGCGACGAAGCGCTCGTAGGGCGGGCCGGCCTCGATCTGCTGCTCGCCGATCATGATGGCCCTGGTACGCCCGTAGTCCACCGGTGCGAGCTTTCCGGCCTGCCAGGTGTCCTGGTCCCCGGGGAAGATCGAGACGAGCATGTGGTCAAGCATCCAGCGCTGGTGCACGCGGTTGGTGGGCACGTGGGCCTCCGCGGTCTTGCGCATGACGATGTCCAGCGCCTCCTCGGGGTGCCCTTGGCAGTACTTCCAGCCCTCCATGGTGGCGGCAGCGAAGTCTGCGCACAGCTCCGGGGACTCCGCCTGCGTGGATGCGAGCGTGTAGACGCCGTCCTCGGGGAACCCGAGCCCGTAGTCCCGCATGGGGAAGACCTTGAGCTCGTCCTCGTCCACGCCGGCCATGAGGATCGTGTGGTACTCGTTGTACTCCATGGCACTGCAGGCGTCGGCGCCGCCCCGCAGGAACAGGTTCACGGTGTAGAACTGCGGCAGCAGGATCGGGCCCACGTCGGCGGCGCTGAAGAAGGCGTCGCACGCCGCCCGGAAGCTCATGCCCCACAACGTGACGCGCGATCCCGCGAAATCGGCGCGCTTCGCCACCGTGCTCTTCCACGCCACGAGCATCAGGTTCGAGCGGTTGACGACCTGGCAGACATCGACCAGCGGGGCGCCCTGGCCGTTGGCGCTCAGGGCACCGCTCAGGAAGGCGAGGGCGAAGTCGGCCCGTCCGGCGCGCAGCTCCTTGAGGGAATCGGTGTCGGGCCCGCCGGGTACCACGGTGACGTCGAGGCCATGGAACGCGTAGATGCCCTTCTCGGCGGCCACGTAGTACCCCGCGAACTGCGCTTGGGGCCTCCAGTGCAGAACGAGCCGGACGGGACGCGGCTGCTCGGCGCCGCGCGCCTCGTGCGCCCCGGGCCACAGCGCGACCGCCGCCAGCGCCGCCACGGCGACGGCGAGAACGGCCAGCGCGCCGAGGGCCAGCCGCCTCACGACGGCCGGTGGATGACGAGGCGCAGGATGTTCCGCGACCCCTCGCGGTGGTATGCGACCTCGTCCATCACACGACGCACGAGGAAGATCCCGAGGCCGCCGACCGCCCTCTCCTCGACGGCGGCACGCAGGTCCGGCTCGTCCACGGCGAGCGGATCGAACGGTATGCCCTCGTCGATGAGCTCGACGACGAAGCTCTGCTCACCCGGGTCGATGCGCACCAGCAGCTCCCCCGGCGGCACCTCGTACGCGTACAGACAGATGTTGACGACCGCTTCCTCGACGGCGAGCTCGAGCTGCATGAGCCGCTTGGGGTGCAGCCCCCAGTCACCGGCGTGCCCGGCGATGAAGCCGATGACCTCCGGCGTCTGCTCGACGTCAGCCACGAACACCTGCTCGAGGAAACCGTCGTCACGGGCCGGCGCGTCCTGTGCCACTGCCCACCTCCCCTGAAGACGCCGCAGGGGTACCCTCCGGCGACGACGCTCGCGCCGCGGATGCGGCCGCGGCCTGCCCGATCACTCGCCTATCGTATCGGCCGGGGGAGGGCGGGGGATGAGCCCGGATGTGCCGCGCCGGTGCGGACGCGGCGGCGCCGGGATGCATGCCGCATGGCCGCGTACGCGGCGCGAGCGGGGCGGCGCTGCGGCGCCCGCCCCGCCCGCATCCGGACCCGCCTCTACTTCTTGCCGCCGCGGCCGCTGCGGCCCCGCGCGGCGGTACCCTTCTTGGCGTCGCCGGCAGGCTTCGCCGGCGCGGCCTTGGGCCGAGCCGGCGCCTTGCGCACCGGCTTGCGGCCGCCGGCCCTGCGGGCGCGGCCCTTGCCGTCGGCGGCCTCGCCGGCGCCCTCAGCCGCCTCCGCCGCAGCCTTCCTGCCGGCCGCCGCCGCCTTGGCCGCGTCGGCGGCGCCGATGCCGGCCTTGCGCCGCGCCTGCTCGAGCAGCTCGCTGGCCTCCTCGAGCAGCTCATTGGCGGCCGCCAGCTCGGCGCCCTTGCCGTCGAGCTTGAGGCCCATGGCCGTCTCCCACACCTGCTCGACGCGGTCGACGGGCACGAAGGTCATGTCCTTGCGCAGCTCCTCCGGCACGTCCTCCAGGTCAGGCTCGTTGCGGCTCGGCAGGATGACGGTCGTGATGCCGGCGCGCTGCGCCGCCAGGGTCTTCTCCTTGAGGCCGCCGATGGGCAGCACCTGCCCCGTCAGTGTGACCTCACCGGTCATGGCCACCTCCGAGCTCACCGGCGTACCGGTGACCAGCGAGCAGATGGCCGTGGCCATCGTCACGCCGGCGCTGGGCCCGTCCTTGGGGATCGCCCCGGCCGGCACGTGGATGTGCAGGTCGTGCGTCTGGAAGTAGTCGTCGTCCAGGCCCAGGTCGCGCGAGTGCGTGCGCACGTAGCTGAGCGCCGCCATGGCCGACTCCTTCATCACGTCGCCGAGCTGTCCGGTGACGGTGAGCCCGCCCTTGCCGGGCATGGACGTGGCCTCGATGAAGAGGATGTCGCCGCCCACCGGCGTCCAGGCCAGGCCGGTGGCCACACCCGGGTCGCTGGTGCGGCGCTTGACCTCGGCGACCATGCGCGGGCGCCCGAGCAGCTCGTGCACCTTCTTCACCTGGATGGTGAAGCGCCTGCGCGAGCCGCTGGGCGCCTCGGCCACCTCGCGCGCAAGCTTGCGGCACACGGTGCCGATCTCGCGCTCGAGGTTGCGCACACCGGCCTCACGCGTGTAGCTCGAGATGATCTCGGTGACGGCCTCGTCCTTGAACGTCACCTGCCCGGGCTTGAGGCCGTTGGCCTCGATCTGCCGCGGCACGAGGTAGTTGCGCGCGATGTGCAGCTTCTCCTCGATGGTGTAGCCGGCGAGCTGGATGATCTCCATGCGGTCGCGCAGCGGGCCGGGGATGGTCTCCAGCTGGTTGGCCGTGGTGATGAACAGGACCTTGCTGAGGTCGAACGGCAGGTCCATGTAGTGGTCGCGGAAGCTGAAGTTCTGCTCCGGATCGAGGACCTCGAGCATCGCGCTGGACGGGTCGCCGCGCCAGTCGGCGCCCATCTTGTCGATCTCATCGATCATGAACAGCGGGTTGTCGGTGCCCGCGTCACGGATGGCGCGCACGATGATGCCGGGCATCGCCCCCACGTACGTGCGGCGATGCCCGCGGATCTCGGCCTCGTCGCGCACGCCGCCGACGCTGATGCGTTCGAACTTGCGGCCCATGGCCTCGGCGATGCTGTGGCCAAGGCTGGTCTTGCCGACGCCGGGCGGGCCGACGAAGCAGAGGATCGGCCCGTGCAGGTCGGCCTTGAGCTTGCGCACCGCGAGGAACTCCAGGATGCGGTCCTTGACCTTCTCGAGGTCGTAGTGGTCGCGGTCGAGGATCTCGCGCGCGTGCGCCACATCCAGGTTGTCGTCACTGCTCTTGTTCCAGGGCAGCGTGATGATCCAGTCCAGGTACGTGCGGATCACGGGGTACTCTGCGCTCTGCGGCGAGATGTTGGCGAGCCTGTCGAGCTCGCGCCGGGCCGCCTTGTCGGCCTCCTCGGGCAGGGCGAGCTCCTCGACCTTCTGGCGGAGCTCGTTGATCTCCGCCTCCTGCTCGTTGGTCTCGCCCAGCTCCTGCTGTATGGCGCGCAGCTGCTGGCGCAGGAAGTACTCGCGCTGGCCCTTGTCGATCTCGCTGCGCACGTCGCTCTGGATCTTGGAGCCCAGCTCCAGCACGTCAAGCTCCCGCGTGAGGATGCCGATGAGGGTGCGCATGCGCTTCTCGACATCGCTCTCCTCGAGCAGCGCCTGCTTGTCCTCGGCCTTGATGCGCATGGTGCTGGCGATGAGGAAGGCGAGCGGCCCCGGCTCCTCCACGTTGGCCGCGGCCATCTCGAGCTCTTCCGGCAGGTACGGCACGAGCGCCACGATCTTGCTGAACACGCTCAGGAGGCTGGCGCGCAGGGCGTCGACCTCGCGGCTCTCGTTGACGACGTCCTCGACCTTGGTGATCTCGGCGGCGAGGTACGGCTCCTCCTGCGTGAACGTGTCGACGTGCACGCGCTGCAGCCCCTGCACGAGGATGCGCATGGTGCCGTCGGGCAGCTTGATCATCTTGTGTGCCAGGCCCACGGTGCCGATCGGGTAGAGCAGGTCCGGCCCCGGCACCTCCACCTCGGCGTCCTTGCTGGTGACAAGCGCCAAGAGACGGTCGCCGGCGAGCACGTCGTCGATGAGCTTGATGCTGCGCTCCTGCCCGATGGTGAGCGGGATCATGGTGTCGGGGAACACGACCGTGTCGCGCAGCGGCAGCACCGGCAGCGTGCCGGGGATCTCGTGGGCGGCGGTGTCGGCTTGGATCTCCTCGGGGTCGCTCCCTGAGCGGTGCTCCTTCGGCGCTCCACTCGATGAGTTGTCTGCGTCGCTCATTCGTCGCCACCCCCCGTCTGGATATCGATCTTGCGAGCGCCCTCGCGCTCGCTGAGGGTGAGCCGCACCTCCAGCACACCTGCCTCGTAGGTGGCGGTGGAGACGTCGGGATCCACGTCCACGAGCAGACGCACGTGGCGCTCGAACGGGCCGTAGTCCATCTCCACCTGCTGGTACACCCGACCCTCCCTGGTGGGGAACGCGCGCTCGCCGCGCACCACGATCTCGCGGCGGTCCACGAGCAGCTCGATGTCATCGAGCGCCATGCCCGGCAGCTCGAAGCGGACGACGATCTCGCGCGTGGCCTCCTCGAAGAAGGCGTCGGCGGCAGGGCGGAAGCCGCGGCCGGCGTAGGGTTGCCGGGCCGCGAGCGCGCACGACTCGTTGAAGGCGCGCAGCACCTCGCTATGCATCTTCTCGAAATCCACGGGGTGACTCCTTGCGCAGGGCCCCGGAAGCGCGGTCGCACCGCGGTGCCGGGGCACGTTCGTGAGACTCGCCGCTCACCTACCCGCTGGCGGCGCGAGCCTAACGACGGGCACCTCAGCGCGAGACCGGCGCAGGCCATCGAGTCGGCACGTCCGCAGATCCTCAGCCTCCACCTCAGGCTTAGCGTGTCTCCCACGCTCGCGGTGCGGCCGCCGTCGCCGCCGGGCCCGGCGCGGGCCGTGCATCCGTCCCCGGGCGGCGGTAGCATGCTCGCCGTGCAGCTGGCGTTCACCACCGTCGACGATCTCCACGCCCTGCTCGAGCAGGCGGGCGAAGCTCTCGACTACCGGGAGGCGTGGCCGCACCTCTTCCCCGTGGCCAACTGCCCGCCCGATCTCATGCACGAGCTCGTCGCCGACATCGTGCGCAGCGACGAGCGCTTCTCCTGGGAGAGCGACGTCCACGTGGGGCTCGCCTCCTGGCACGCCCGCCGTCGCGACCTGGCCGACGTCGCCTTCACGGTCGTCGACATCGAGACCACGGGCGCCACCCCGGGCGCCTCGAAGATCACCGAGATCGGCGCGGTGCGCATCGAGAGCGGTCGTGAGGCGAGCACGTTCTCTGCCCTCGTGAACCCTGGCGTCCCCATCCCCGAGATGATCACCGGCATCACCGGCATCGACGACACCACCGTGGCCGACGCGCCTCCCATCGACGAGGTGCTGCCGCGGTTCGTCGAGTTCGCCGCGCACTCCGTGCTCGTGGCCCACAACGCCCAGTTCGACCTGGGCTTCCTCGACTATGAGCTGGGGCGCCTGGAGCGCCGCACCTTCCCGCGGCCGGCGCTCGACACCCTGCGCATGGCGCGCAAGCTGTGCCCGCAGCAGCGCTGCTCTCTGAAGGAGCTCGCCTACCGCTTCGACACCCGCGTGAAGCCGGTCCATCGCGCCCTTCAGGACGCACAGGCCACCGGCGAGATCCTGCTCCTCTTCCTCTCCCGGCTGGAGGAGCAGGGCATGAGCACCCTGGAGGAGGTGGCGCGGTTCTGCGAACCGGGGGCGCGCCGCAACTACCACAAGATCACGCTCACCGAGAAGCTCCCCACCACGCCCGGCGTCTACATCATGCGCGACGACAAGGGCGCCGCCCTCTACATCGGCAAGGCCGAGAACCTCAAACGACGCACCCGCGACCACTTCCTGCAGCGCCAGGCGTACCGCGCCCGCCAGGCGCTGGAGCTGCTCGACCGCTTCGAGGTCGTGGAGACCGGCTCCGAGCTCGGCGCCCTGCTCCTGGAGCAGCGCCTCATCCACAAGCACCGGCCGCCGTTCAACTCACACGGCACGCGCGTGGCCGGCTACTCCTACGTCAAGCTCAGCGCCGACGAGTTCCCGCGGCTGTACGCCACCCCCAACCTGCGCGACGACGGTTCGTACTACGCCGGCCCGTTCCGCAAGGCCGGCGTGGCGCGGCGTCTCGTGGAGGCGCTGAACGGCGTGTACCCCCTGCGCACCTGCGCGCACCTTCCGGGCACGGGCGTGCGCGCCTCCGCCCGCCCGTGCCACAGGGAGGGTACCGGCGCGTGCCTCGCGCCGTGCGTACGTTCTCTCAACGGCGACTACGCGACGGTCGTCGCAGAGGTCCGCCACGTGCTCGACGGCCACGGCGAGGCGCTCGACGAGCGCCTGCAGCAGCGCCAGGCCGGCATGGTGCAGGCCCTGGCGTTCGAGCAGGCGGCGCGCGTCCAGCGCCAGCGCGAGGCGCTCGAGCGCGCCGTGCGCGGCATCCGCCGCCTGCGCGCCGCGCAGGCCCACGACGCCGTGATCGTCCACCCCGCGCGGCGTCGCGGCTGGGCGGCTCTGTGGGGCGTGCGAGGAGGCCGCGTCGCGGTCGAGCGCGAGGTCGGCCGCAGCGCCTTCGACCTCGCGGCCGCCACCGCGTTCCTCGCCGAGCTCGCGCAGGCAGCGCCGTCCACACAGCCCCTGGCGGCCGGCGCCATCGACGAGCTTCTGCTGCTGCACTCGTGGCTCACCGGCAACCGCGAGTCCGTGCACGTGCTCGACGTGCGCGACCTTGCCGACGGCCGCCGCAGCCCCGCCGAGGCCGCTCCGGCACTCCTCGAGCGCCTGCGTCTCTGCGCCGGCGCCGCCGACCCGGCCGCCGCCCGCAAGGGCTGACGGCCTACTCCTCCAGCGCGCGGCCGCGGCTGCGGCGCATGAGCAGCACGGTCACCACGGCCGCCGCCAGCACGGCGACAGCGACGCCCACATACACCCCCGTCCCCACGCCTTCGCCCTCCTGGGGTTTGGGAGCCGGCCTGGGACGCAGGTTCACGTACGTGTCGATGTTGTCGTTCACGAACGCCACAGGGCCGGTCCGTTGCGGAGCCTGGGTCCAGCCCTCCCACCTGGCGATGTTGTACGCCTCGAGCTGCTGCTCGTAGTCGGTCACGATGAGCGGTACCTCTTCGTAGAAGATCTGCGCCATGCGGTCGACCAGCGGCTTGCGATCCGCCGGGTCGATGGTCCGCGCCTGCTGCCGGTACAGCCGGTCGTACTCGGCGTTGGACCAGCAGCCGTCGTTCCAGCCGCCTATCTGGGCGCTCGTGAACACGTTGAGGATGAAATCCGGGTCCACGTACTCGCCCCACCCCCATGTGTAGAGGTCGTAGTCGGGTGCGTACTCGCCGTCCCGGTAGCTGTAGAGGGCGTCGCTGATGGCTCCCGGGTCAAGCGTCTGAAGGTCGATGCGCAGGCCGAGGCTCGTGAGCCATCCCGCGACAAGCTTGGCGGTGGTCTGGCTGGGGGCGTCGTCGGAGCGCGCCCACAGGCGCAGCGTGATGGGCTCGCCCTCCTTGTCCAGCCGGGCGCCGCCGACGAGCGGGTAGCCGGCCTCGTCGAGGCGCCGGGCCGCCTCGGCGAGGTCGAAGCCGATCTCCTGCTCCGACGAGGGGGTCCAGAAGTACCCCGGGACGCCCGGCGTGATGAGGCTCTTGCCCGGCAACGCGTACCCGCCGTACGACAGCGCGACGATGCGCTGCTTGTCCACCGCCCACGCGAGGGCGCGCCGGAACGCAGGGTCACGCAGGGCGGGGTGGCCCTGGCTGTGAGGGCTGTCGTAGCAGTTGATGGCGATGTCGTCGAAGTAGCGCAGATCGGCGGCGTTGGCGGTGAGGCCGGGAACGGCATCCAGGGCCTGGAGCTGCGCCGCGGGGATGCCCTGGGCGTAGTCGAGGACCCCCGTACGCAGGTCCTGGGCCATGGTGTCCGCGTTCTGGTAGATCTCGAGGACGAGCTCGTCGATGTACGGCCTGCCGCTCACCCAGTAGCGCGGGTTCTTGACCAGCTTGATGTACCGGCCCTTCTCGGCCTCCACCGTCTGGAACGGCCCTGTGCCGATGATGGGCGGCTTGACGACGTAGTCGGTCCCGGCGCGCCCGCCGGGGACGCTGCTCCAGATGTGCTCGGGCAGGATCGGGACCCAGAGACGCAGCATGTTCGCCTTGGGTCTGGCGCAGCGCAGCTCGACCGTGGAGGTGTCGACGACGACCGCCCGTTCGATGTCGTGGGTGTAGCCGGCGAAGGCGGTGAGGTCGTTGTCGATGATGTAGTTGAAGGTGAAGGCCACGTCGTCCGCGGTGAACGGCTCCCCGTCCTGCCACAGGACGCCCCGGCGCAGATGGAACGTCCAGGTCTTGCCGTCAGGCGTGACCTCCCAGCTGGTGGCGAGCTCCGGCCGCGGCGAGAGGTCGGTTCCGTAGCCGACGAGGAAGTCGTAGTTGAGGTGGAAGACCTCGTAGGACGTGCCGCTCCAGCCGAGGAACGGGTTCAGGTCATCGGCGTCGGCGGTGGTCCCGAAGTGAGCCGTCAGCGGAGCGGCGGAGGCCGACGGCTGAAGGGTCGAGGAGGCGCCGGCCGGGCCGCAGGCGAGGCCGGCGCAGACGGCGATGAGCAGCGCCGCCGTGAGCAGCGCCGCAAGCGCACGCAGGCGGCGGCGCGCCGCCGCACACACGGTCGCCACGTGCATGGACCCCCCTCCCGCCGCCGAACCCCCCCGTGACGGGCCGCCCCCGGCGCCGTCGCGGTCACGGCCGAATGCTACATCCGCCGCGCGCCCCTGCCTAGGAGGCCTGGGGAGGGTCCACGGCGAGCCCTCCACTGAGCGCCGCGGCCGCCTCCTCGCGCTCCACCTCTTCCTCCCAGACGGGCACGATGTGGAAGTAGAGGCTGGGGAGCTCGGCGGAGAGGTCCTTCTCCATGTGGCGGCTGAGCGTGTGCACGTGCTCCACCGTCTTGTCGCCGTCGAAGCCCAGCTCGATCTCCACGTACCGGCGGTTGCCGCTCTGGCGGGTGAAGACGATGCCGACCTCGTCGTAGTCAGCGTAGTGATGCGCCAGCACCTTGGTGATGGCCAGCTGCTCCTTCTCGGAGAGCGGCAGGTCCATGAGGGCGCGGAAGTTGTGCCGCACCAGCTCCTGCCCGATGTACAGCATGTAGAAGGCCATCACCATGGCGATCACCGGGTCGATGCGGTCGCCGATCGCCGGCTCGCCCCACGACACGAGCAGCGACCCCAGCACGAACGCCACCAGCACACCGCCATCGGTACACATGCCGATGAAGTAGTCGGCCTTGTAGGCGATGAGGAGCGGCGAAGGGTCGGCCGTGCGCCGTTCGAGCCGTTTCGACATGGTGAACAGCAGCGTGCCGGTCGCGAACGTACAGACCACGGGGATGAGGCCGGTGAGGTAGCCCACCTCCGGCGCCTCGATGAGCCGCTCGATGGAGTCGTACAGCACGAAGAGGCCCGACGGCACGTAGAGGACGCCGCACAGGAACGCCGAGAAGTTCTCGAGCTTGCCGGCGCCGTAGGGGTGCGTGTACACGTTCTCGCGCAGCACCTGGCGGATGGCGTATACGGCGAAGGCGTTGATGACCAGGGCCACCCCCGACTGCGCAGCCAGGGCGATGAGCGCCGCGGATCCGGCCAGGATGGCGCTCGTGACGGTGAGCACCACGAGCGGCACCTCGATGATCAGGCCCAGCTTCAGCAGCTTGTAGAGCTGACGCGACTCGGTGTCGTCGTGATGCGCGTGCCTCACGGTCCCTCCCCCGAACGAGCCGCAGACCCCCGCCGCGGCTGGCGACTGTCTCTTTCGTGGAGTGTATCGGGCACGGGCCCGAAAACCTGCACACCGGCGAAGGAATCGTGCCACCTCGCGCGCCGCTCGTCCCGTTGCCGTCGGCGCGCTTCTGGGTACGACCACCCTGCAATCGGACAAGGCGGGGAGACGTGGACGCTGTGATCTCGACCGGGCGCTTCGATGCCGTCATCTTCGACCTGGACGGCGTGGTGACCCAGACCTCGGCCGTGCACGCCGCCGCCTGGAAGCGGCTCTTCGACGGGTTCCTGCAGGAGCGCGCTGCGGCCCGCGGCGAGCCGTTCACGCCGTTCGACCTCGAGCGGGACTACCGCCTCCACGTGGACGGCAAGCCGCGCTACGACGGCGTGCGCGACTTCCTCGCCTCGCGTGGCATCGCGCTCCCACAGGGCGACCCGGCCGACGCCGCCGGCGCCGCCACGGTGTGCGGCCTCGGCAACCGCAAGGACGAGTACTTCGTGGCCGAGGTCAAGGAGCGCGGCGTCAGGACGTACCCGTCGACGGTCGCGCTCATCGAGGAGTTGCACGCCTCCGGGCTCGGCGTCGGCCTCATGTCGTCGAGCCGCAACACCGCCATGGTGCTCGAGGCCACCGGTCTGACCGCCCGGTTCGACCAGCGCGTGGACGGCGTGGTCTCCGACCAGCTCGGCCTGGCCGGCAAGCCCGACCCGGCCGCGTACCTGGAGACGGCGCGGCGGCTGGGCGTGGAGCCGGCCCGCGCCGTGGTCGTGGAGGACGCACTCTCCGGCGTTGAAGCCGGACGGCGCGGCGGGTTCGGCCTGGTCATCGGCGTGGACCGGCTGGATCAGGCCGAGGCGCTGCGCGAGCACGGCGCCGACGTGGTGGTCGCGGACCTCGCGGACGTCCGCCTGACGGCCTGACGGCGGAGGGGCGCGGCCTGTGGCCGCGCCCCTCCGCCGTCGTCCGTCCGGTCAGTCCCGCTGGGTCACACCTCTTCGGCCCGCGGCCGGCGCCGCACGAGCAGCCAGGTCACGAGGCCGACGACCACGACGGCGGCGATGCCGATGCCCACGTAGAGGGCCGTGTTGCTGCTGCCGCCGGCCTCCACGACCGTGTCGGCGACCTTGGGCTGGATGGTGAGGAAGTTGGCGTAGCCGCCGTTGCCGAACGGCGGGACGAGGCTGTTGCCGTTCGGGTCGGGGATGGCGATATAGCCTTCCCACTTCTCGGTGTTGTAGGCCTCGAAGTCGGGCCGGTAGTCGGTGACGATGTACGGCGACTGCTCGTAGAGGATCTGCTGCATGCGGTCGATGTACTCCTTGCGCTTGACCGCGTCGAGCTCCTCGCTCTGCTTCACGTACAGGTCCTCGTACTCCGCGTCGGTCCAGAAGCAGTCGCTCCAGTTGCCGATCTGGGCCTTGGTGAAGTAGCTCAGCATCGAGCCCGGGTCGAAGTCCAGGTACCAGCCCCAGATGAACATGTCGTAGTCGGGCGTGAGGACGCCGTCCTTCTCGGCCAGGATGGCACTGGTGAGGGTCGGGGAGTCCATGACCTCCAGCTTGACCTTGATGCCGATGTCCCTGAACCAGCCGACGATGAGCTTGGCCATCTGCTGCTCTTCCGTCGACTCCGAGCGCGCGATGAGCCGCAGTTGGATGGGCTTGCCCTCGTACTCCCTGATGCCGTCGCCGTCCGAGTCTGTGTACCCCGCCTCGTCCAGCTTCTGCTTGGCCATCTCGGGGTCGTACGTGTACTTGACGTCGGCGGTGGGCTCCCAGTGCCAGTCGGGGTCCTTGTAGAAGTTCGGCGGGATGATCGTCGTGCCGGGCACGGTGGAGCCCATGAAGACGAGGTCGGCGACCTTCTGCAGGTCCACGGCGTAGTTGAGCGCCTGGCGGAACGCCACGTCTCGCAGCGCCGGGTGACCGTCGCTGGGCCCCTCGTAGCAGTTGAAGGCCAGCTCGTCGAAGCCGTCGGCGGCGATGGTGCGCGCCGTGATGCCGGGCTGGTCCTCGAGTTGCCTGACCTGCATCGGGATCAGGTTGCAGGCCCCGTCGATGCCGCCGGCCTTGATGTCCTGCAGCATGGTGTCGCCGTTGGTGTAGTACGTGAAGTAGAGCTCGTCGATCTTGGGCTTGGGCCCCCACCAAGTGGGATTGGCCACGTACTTCACGTAGTTGTTCTTCTTCCACTCCACGCACTGGAAGGGGCCGGAGCCCACGTACGGCGGGTCATTGGGATAGCTCTTCGCGGCGTCCTTCGGGGAGATCTTCGACCAGATGTGCTCGGGCAGGATGGGCACCCAGTGGCGGATCATGTCGGGCTTCGGTTTGGAGCAGGTGAACTGCACCGTGTAGTCGTCGAGCGCAGTGGCTTCCTCGATGAGGCGCGTGTACGCGGTGAGGTTCGCCATGTCGTTCTTGATGATGTAGTTGTAGGTGAAGGCGACGTCCTTGGCCGTCAGCGGCACGCCGTCTGACCACGTGGCGCTCTGCCGCAGCGTGAACGTCCAGACGAGCCCGTCGTCGCTCACCGTCCAGTCGGTGGCGAGACCGGTCGAGTCCTCGCCCTTCATCGGCGAGAGCGTCGCGGGGTCGTAGCCCACGAGGGAGTCGTAGGTGAGGTACCAGGCCTCGAACGCGGGTGACTCGTAGCCGATGAACGGGTTGAGGTTGTCCGGCTGCCTGGTCCAGCCGACCTTGTAGACGACCTTGCCGGCAGGCGGTGAGGCGTCCGCTGCGGCCGGTGAGGCGCTCTCGCCGGCCGCCACGGCCGCGCCGATGCCCGCGGCAAGACCGCAGAGCAGCACGGCGGCCGTGAGCAGCAGCAGGAACGAGCGACGTCGCGTGATGGTCATGTGGGTCCCCCTCTTCGCTGTGGTCCGCAGGCTGTGCACCGTGCTGCGCCCCCGTAGCAGCAGTGCACACTGATTGTCTCAGGCGGCGAGCGGCGTTCAAGGGGGCAAAGCGGCGCCGGCCACTCATCGTGGTCGCGGGCACCGTCCCGCGTCGAGCCGTGTACCAGAGAGGACGCCGTGTACATCCCCGGCGTTCGCCCGGCGGCCGCGCCGATCTTCCGTCCGACGTTTACACGAACATATGTTCGTGCTAAGGTCGGGGTCCCTCGCACGATCCCACACGGCCCCCAGGAGCAGCCATGACAGGCGGAGCCACCTCCGAAGACAGGCCAAATAGCGGCGCCGGCGGCGCCGGGACCTGCCGCGAGGCGGCCGCCGGCGCTGCGGCGCCCGGCCGCCCCCGGGGTCGGGACCACCTTCTCCCCGCCCCCGTCTCCGTCAGCTGGAACGAGTGGCAGCGGCGCCCCGTGAGCTTCGTGTGGCGCCGCCGCCGCTACCGCGTCGAGCGCGTGCTCGAGACCTGGGTCCTCGAGACCGGCTGGTGGAAGGACGAGGGCCACGTCAGCCGCGCGTACTGGCGGGTGCGCGCCGAGGGGCGCGTGTTCGACCTCCGCTACGACCGCCTCGGCAAGACGTGGACCCTGGAGCAGGCGCTCAACTGAGCGCGGCCGCCGTGAGCTTCGTCCACCTGCACATGCACAGCACCTTCTCGTTCGGCGACGGCGCCTGCCGCATCCCCGCGCTGGCCGCGCGCGCCGCCGAGCTCGGCATGCCGGCCCTGGCCGTCACCGACCACGAGGGCCTGTACGGCGCCGTGCGCTTCTACCAGGCCTGCAAGGCCGCCGGCGTCAAACCCATCGTCGGCGTCGAGCTCACCGTCGAGGCGGCCGTCGGCCCCGACGGCCGGCCGTGGGAGCCCTCCCCACAGAGAGAGGCTGCCGATCGTGGCCCGGGGTGCGGGACGAGGGCGGCGGCCCGAGCGACCCGCGAGACGAGAGGCGCGCAGGGCGGCCAGGGGGGTGAGGGAGAGCCGCCGCAGGCGAGCCCGACAGTAGCGGAGCGCCCTCCCGAACCCCCCTGGACGCGCGGAGCGCCGGCCGGGCACGAAGAGCCCTTCGCCGCCCTCCCATCGCTCGCCCCCGACGGCCACATCCGGCACCTCTCGGCGGCCGCCACGGTGCCCCCGGCCGCCGCAGCCGCCGCCGGCGCCGGTGGCCACCACCTGGTGCTGCTGGCCAAGGACTACGCCGGCTGGAGCAACCTCTGCCGCATCATCAGCGCCGCACATCTGGAGCACCCCGGCGAGCCCCCACTGGCCCGGCTCGCCACCCTGGCCGAACACAGCGGCCACCTCGTCGCGCTCAGCGCCTGCCGCCGCGGCGAGGTCTGGTCGCGGCTGCTGGCCGGCGACGCGGCCGGCGCCCGCGCCGCGGCCTCCGTGCTTCGCGGCATCTTCGGCCCCGAGCTCTTCATCGAGCTGCAGCACGAGCTGCTGCCCGACTCGGGCGCCAACCTCCGCGCCCTCGACCTGCTGGCCCACGAGCTGTGCCTGCCCACGGTGGCCACCAACGACGTGCACTACACGTTCAAGGACGACGCCGGCCTGCACGACGTGCTCGCCGCCGAGGCCGCCAACCAGCCGCTGCCCAACCCGCTGGGGCGCAAGAACGCCGAGCTCTACCTCAAGAGCCCGGCGCAGATGCGCCGCCTCTTCCAGCGCCACCCCGAGGCCTACGCCAACGCCGAGCGCATCGCCGCGCGCTGCAACCTCGACCTCGGGCTCGGCCGGCTCCTCTTCCCCGCCTACCCGCTGCCGCCCGGCGAGACCGCCTTCTCCCTGCTCTGGAAGCGCTGCTTCGCCGGCGCCGCCGAGCGCTACGCGCCGCTCACCGCCGAGGTCACCGCGCGGCTCGAGCGCGAGCTCAGGGTCGTCGAAGAGCTGGGCTTCGCCGAGTACTTCCTCGCCGTGCACGACATCGTCGAGTTCGCGCGCGGCCGCGGCATCTACTACTCCGGCCGCGGCTCGGCCGGCAACAGCATCGTCAGCTACGTGCTGCGCGTCACCGACGCCGACCCCATCGCCAACGAGCTGCTCTTCGAGCGCTTCCTCAACCCGTCCCGTCGCGAGATGCCCGACGTCGACATCGACTTCTGCTCCGCCCGCCGCGACGAAGTCATCCAGTACATCTACGAGCGCTTCGGCCACGACAGGGTCGCCATGGTCGCCACCGTCAACACCGTGCGCGCCCCGTCGGCCGTGCGCATCGTCAGCCGTGCCTTCGGCTTCACGCCCGACGAGATCAACGCGCTCTCCAGGCGTGTACCGTGGGGCAGCGCGTCCAAGCTCGGGGAGATGCTCGACGAGCGCCCCGAGCTCGCCGACCACGAGTTCCGCCACCCGCACTTCCGCCGCCTCGTGAGCGTGGCCGAACGGCTCTCGGGCTTCCCCGCCCACCTCGGCACGCACCTCGGCGGGTTCATCCTCTCGCGCGACCCGCTCACCGACCGCGTTCCCGTGCAGTGGGCGGCCAAGGGTGTGGTAGTGGCCCAGTTCGACAAGGACGACGTCGAGACGCTGGGCCTCGTCAAGATGGACATCCTCGCCCTCAAGATGCACTCCGCCATCGCCGAGGCCGTGCGCCGCATCGAGGCGCGCACCGGCGAGCACATCAGCGCCTGGGAGCTGCCGCGCGACGACCCCAAGGTGTACGAGCTCATCAGGTCGGCGCGCACCGTCGGCCTGTTCCAGCTCGAGAGCTCGGGGCAGCGCAACCTGGCCACGCGCCTGCAGGAGGCCGACTTCGAAGACGTCATCGCCGCCATCTCGCTGTTCCGCCCGGGGCCGCTGCAGGCTGAGATGATCGGGCCGTTCATCAGGCGGCGGCACCGCATCGAGCCGGTCGCCGTGCCGCACCCGGCCATGGAGCGCATCCTGCGGCGCACGTACGGGGTCATCGTCTACCAGGAGCAGGTCATCGAGGTGGCGGCGGCCGTGGCCGGCTTCAGCCTGTCCGAGGCCGACACGCTGCGGCGCACCATGACGCACGAGCGGTCCATGGACGAGATGGACGAGATCGGCCGCACCTTCGTCGAGAAGGCCGTGGCGCGCGGCGTGACGCAGGAGGTCGCGGAAGAGGTCTTCCGCCAGCTCCGCGGCTTCGCCGCCTACGGGTTCAACAAGGCGCACGCGGCCTGCTTCGCCATCGTCTGCAACGCCTCGGCCTGGCTCAAGGCGCACTACCCGGCCGAGTTCTACGCCGGCATCCTCAACAACCAGCCCATGGGCTTCTACTCGCCGCGCGTGGTGCTCAACGACGCGCGGCGCTTCGGCATCGAGGTGCTGCCGCTCGACGTGAACCTCAGCGGCGAGTGGTTCGAGGTCGAGCGAGACGGCACGGCGCTCAGAGTGGGGCTGGGCTACGTCAAAGAGATGAGCGCCGCGGCGCGGCGGGCGATCGTCGAGACACGCGGTGACGGGGGCGCGGCCGCGGAGGCCGCTTCCGGGCCGGCGCGGCCCTACACCTCGCTGGCCGACTTCGTGGCGCGCACGCGGGTGAGCCGCGAGATCGCCGAGAACCTGGTGCGGCTCGGCGCCTTCGACGCGCTCGGTGTGCGCCGCGAGGAGCTTGTCGCGCAGGTGCCGCTGCTCTACGCCGGGGCGAAGCCGTCAGGGACGAAGTGCGTGCCGGAGACCCCTGACCGGCCCGGAGCGTCAGCGACCGGCCCGGCCGCCGGCCTCGGTCTCGACCAGCCCCGTCTGGCGCTGGACGAGCAGCTCGCTCCCCTCGCCTTCCTGCCGGACTGGCCGGCGCAGCGGCGCGTGAGCATCGAGCTCGAGCTGCTCGGCCTCAACGTCAGCGCCCACCCCCTGCGTTTCGTGCGCGAGCAGGTCAAGGCGCTCGGCGTCACGCCGGTGGCGCGCCTGCCGCAGGTGCCGCACGGGCGCCGCGTGCGCCTGGCCGGCGTGCTCGAGCGCGCCCAGATGCCCTGGATCCGCAGCGGCCACCGCACCATGTTCCTCACCGTCGAGGACGAGACCGAGCTGGGGCAGGTGGTGGTCTTCAACGACGTCTACCTGCGGTACGGACGCGTGCTCAAGAGCGCCGTCTACCTGCTGGTCGAGGGCGAGCTGCAGAACGACGAGGAGCACGGCCTCGCAGTGGTGGCGCACCGCATCATGGACCTCACGGAGGTGCTGGGACGGGGCGGCGCGCTGCCGGCGGCCTCGCGCCGCCACGAGCCGGTCGCGCCGGGCACGGCGCCGGGAGCAGACGTCATCCCGCCCGGCGCCTGGCCGCAGGTGACGACCGCCGGCCCGGCAGCCGGAGCGCCGGTCTTCCCCGACGGCCTCACGTCACGGCGACCGGACGCCTGGGAGCTGCCCGCCGTGGAGCCGCGCACCCGGCCGGGGCGCACCGGATAGCGGTGCTCAGAAGAACGACACCTGGATCACGATCTCGTCGCCCTTGCGCACCCGCTCGCCGGCCACGGGGTCCTGGCCCACAACGCTCTGGTCGAGCGTGAACACGTGGTCGAGGGAGACGACCAGCCCCATGCCCTCAAGCGCGGCCGTGGCCTCCTCCTGCGACATGCCGACCACATCCGGTACGGTCACCATCGGAGGACCGCTGCTCACCCAGTACGTGACCGTGTCCCCACGGGTGACCGTCGCCCCGCTCACCGGGTCCTGGCGGTAGACCTTGCCCTTCGGCGCGATAAGCGTGGCCGAGCGGCGCTTGCGGGGAGTGAGCTGCACCTTCTCGAGCTCCGCCTTGGCCTGCTTCGCGGTGAGGCCTGTGAGCGACGGGGCGGGGATGTGCAGTGGGCCCTTGCTCACCCAGAGGTCCACCTGCACCCCCTTCTCGACCTCGGTGCCGGCCTTCGGCCGCTGCCGCACCACGGCACCGGCATCCACGCGGTCGCTCCACACGACGTGCGTCGCGGTCGTGAAGCCCTGGGACCGCAGGGCGTCGGCGGCGTCGGCGGCGTCCTCTCCCACCACGCCGGGCACGGTGACGCCGCCGTTCAAGACATAGGTGTACACCGCCCAGCCCGCGCCCGCGGCGACCGCGAGGAGCAGCACGAGCAGGACCCAGCGCAGGGTGTGACGCCTGCGCGGCCGCGGGGCCGGCCGCACGGGCCCCTGCGCACCGGCCGCTGCCGCGCCGCCCCGCGGCGGCAGCTGTCGCGTGCGCGCATCGGCGGCGAGCGCAGTGGCCGTGTGCACCGGCGCGGATGCGTAGCCACCGGCGAGCAGCGAGGTCGCAGCCGCGCTCGAGCCTGCAGCGGCGCCGGCAGTGGACACCGCGCCGGGGCCGGAGGACCCGCCGGCGCTGTTGCCCACGGCCGGCGCGGGTAGACCCGGGTGCGCACCCGTCGGCGTGCCCGCACCCGACAACGCGCCCGCCCCGGCGACCGTGCTGGCCGCGCCCGGAGTCACGCCGGCAGCGGCTCCGGCGGGCGCCTCGCCGCCGCCCGCAGCCCTCATGCGGCGGCGAGCGCCGTCGACTCGCGCCGAGCGCAGCGCGTCGGCGAACCCGGCGGCGCTCTGATACCGGTCCTCCGGTCGCTTGCAGAGAGCGTGCATGACCACGGCTGCATAGGCCTCGGGCACACCGTCGGCGACGGAGCGGGGGTTTGGCGGCGCAGCCGAGATGTGCTGCATCGCCACGGCGACGTCGTTCTCGCCGCGAAAGGGCAGACGCCCGGTGAGCATCTGGTACAGGACCACACCCAGGCTATACAGGTCGGAGCGTTCGTCGGCGGGCTTGCCTTGAGCCTGCTCCGGCGACAGGTAGGAGGTGGTACCGAGCATCGCCCCGCTGCGGGTGAGCGCCGATTCGCCGACGCGCGCGATGCCGAAATCCGTGACCTTGACGGCGCCCTTCTCATCGATGAGGACGTTGGCCGGCGTGATGTCGCGGTGGACGATGTGGTGTTCGTGCGCGACGCGCAGGGCACTGAGGACGGAGAGAGCGATGGCCGCCGCCTCGTCCGGCTCCAGCCGGCCCTCGCGGCGCAGGCGCTGCTTCAGGCTCTCGCCGCCCACGTACTCCATGACTATGTACGGGCAGTCGGCGGCACGCCCGCGGTCGTAGACGGCGACGATGGCGCGGTTGTTCAGGCTCGCCGCAGCCTGCGCCTCGATGCGAAAGCGCTCGACGAACTCGTGGTCGGCGGCCAGCGAGGCTTTGAGGACCTTCACGGCGACGAGCCGTCCGAGACTCTCGTCGCGGGCCAGGTAGACGTCGGCCATGCCACCGCTGCCGAGGCGCGACACAATGCTGTAGCGACCGTCGAGCGGCGAAGTCAGGGGGAGCCCGGTGTCACCGTGTGCGTTATGGTCCATCGAGGCGGCCGGCGTGACGTCCGCGCGGTCGACCCGCGACGGCGAGTCCGGTCTGCGGGGCCTCCGCCCGCAGCATCGGGACATCCAGTGTAAACGAGCGGCGTCGCGGTGTCGTCCTGGCGGCATGCACCGCTGGGCAGGGACGCCGGCGAGGCTCCTCGAGTTCAGCGGGGCGGCGCACGCGGGGCGAGCGCGGTGCGGGCTGCGGCGGCGTCCCGGGTCCGCGCGAGCGGCGGGCTACCCGCTCTGGCGCTCCGCGAGGACCTGCAGCGCCTCGAGCTCGTCGCGCTCGAACCAGTACAGGTCGCAGATGCTGCAGTAGTCCACTTCCACCGCGTGCTCGTAGTTGAAGTGGCGGCGCACCATCGCCCTGCCACACCGCGGACAGGGCAGCAAGGCGACCTGTGGACGGCCGCGCGACTGCGCCGCGGCCCGGCGGAGCTCGTCGCCGCCGGCGGCGAGCAGGTCCGCGAGCCGAAGCTGCTCCGCGGTGAAGGCCACCTCGCGGCGGGCGAGGATCTTGGCCACCTCGTCCGGTGTCACGAGCCGTCCGCCGCAGGCGGGGCACACGGTGACGCGCAGGCCCTCGTAGGCGGCCAGCGCGAGGGAGGCCCCGCATGAGGGGCACGAGGCCGCGCGCACCGCAGGTGCCTGCGCCGCCGCACCCGCAGCCCGGGCCCCGGCGCCCAGCGGCACCGGCACGAGGGGCGCCGTCGCGGAACCGCCGGACGACACGGACGGCTGCCGCGGCGGCGCCGGCGCCGCGGCAGCTTGCGGCACGGCTGCCGCCACATCGCCGTGCGCTGAGCGTGCGGCCGCCGCGGCCGCCTGGCCGGCCGCGGCGAGGCCGATGTGGCGGCCCGCCGCACCGGCCGCCGGCGCTTGCGCCCAGTGCTCGCGCGCCGCGAAGCGGTCACTCGCGGCGTCCACCTGCCGTGCGAACTGCTCCGGCGAGGCGGCGGCCAGCGCCAGAAGCGTGTCGATGCGCTCGCCGAGCGGCGGGTGCGTGCCCATCCACCCGTGCGTACCGCCTTCGACCGTGTCCCTGATGCACAGGGGCGCGAGACCTTCGGGGATGTACCCCACGCCGCCCGGGTGGCGGCTGATGATGCGAAGGGCCTCGGCGAGGCTCAACGGATCGCGCGTATACAGGGCGGCGGCCACATCGGCCTGCCTCTCGCGCGCCCGGCTGAGGGAGGCCGACAGCACGGCGGATGCTCGCTGCACGACCCACAGCCAGGCACGCGCTCCCACGGCTCCCGCGGCGACCGGCGCCGCGCGCGAGCCGGCGGCGCCCATGGCGGTGTCCTCCAGGGTGTCGCCGAGGGCCGAGTAGATGCCGAACAGCAGGCACGACACGGTCACCGTGACGTAGGTGCCGGAGAGCACGTGTGCGAACTCGTGCGCCACGACCCCCTGCAGCTGCTGCCGCGAGAGGCGCGCCAGGGCGCCCTCGGTGACCCCGATCACGCCGCCGCCGTGCAAGTCGCTGAACGCGAAGGCGTTCAGGCCGAGCGTCCTGACGGTCACGCACTCCACGCGCGGCGCGCCGGTCGCGATGCGCATCTCCTCCACCACGTTGGCCAGCCGCTGGTGGTATCTATCGCCGGCGTCGAGCGGTTCGCAGTGCATCGCCCTCAGGAGCCGCTCCCGCGCGCCCACCTGGGCCGCGAACCAGTACAGCAACGAAGCCGCACCCGAGATGCCGAGGATGAGCCCCGCGCCCCGGAGCGTGAACACCCAGCTCACGGTGTCGACCACGGGGAAGCTCACGTAGAACGCGACCGTGACGATGAGGCACAGCACCCACACCGACGCGAACACCATGACCAGCAGCAGCGCGAACAGTACCCAGATGCGCCAGCGCTTCTCGCGCTCGATGTCGAACACCGTGCGACGCTGACCGGCGGACGCGCTCACGGATCCTCCGTCCCCCGCTTCACATTCGTTAACACTACGGGTCTGGTTTCAACTATCATGGTGATGGTAATATATGGACTGCGCGATGGAGTCCCCCTCCACACATCCCTCCATCACGCTGGTACTCCCCAAGTACCACCCCATGGCTCCTTTCACAAGCCCCTCTCCCCGAGGGGCTGCCCGGAAACGGGCGCGGGACGGCGGCGCTTGCGCGCCGCCGTCCCGCGTACGGGCCTCATGGCCGGTCTCAGGACTTCGCCGCGAGGCCGCAGTGGACCACGAAGTTCTCCGTGAGCTGCCGGCACAGCGCGGCGGCGGCGGGGAGGTTGTCCTCAGTGTCGTTGCGCAGCTTCGCCGGCCACGCCTCGTCCACGTGCTTCAGGCGCGTGACGGCGTCGTCGACCCAGTGCGGGGCGATGGAGGCGTCGATCTCGGGGTGGAACTGGGTGGCCCACGCATTGCCGCCGGCGCGGAACACCTGGACGCCGGCGGCACTGCTCGCCACCAGGTGCGAGGTGGTGGGCACCGTGCACGCGTACTCGTGCCAGCAGAACGCCGTGAACGGCGACGAGACGTTGTGCAGGATGGGGTCGTCCACCTCTTTCTCGATGGACACCCAGCCGATCTCCGGCGTCTTGAGCTTGAAGACGTCACCGCCCGCGGCGAGCGCCACGAGTTGCGCGCCCAGACACACGCCCCACACCGCCGCACCGTCGTGGATCAGGTGACGGAGGAGCTTGACCTCGTCGTCGAGGAACGGATGCTTGTGGGTCTCGTGGGCGTGCATGGCGCCACCGAGCGAGATGACGCCGGCGGCCTCGTGGGGCGCCGGCAGGCCGTCGCCGTCGTAGAGACGGCGGACCTCGAACCTGACCCCGAGGGCGGAGAGAGCCGTGGCGATGCCGGCGGGCGGATCGTCGGCGTCGTGCTGGAGGATGACGAGAGGGTTGGCACTCACGCAGGTCTCCTTCTTCCGGTGGCGCGAGTATACCGCTCGCGGCGCGAAGGTAGGGTCTTGCCGGTGCCGCTCGGCGTCTGCGACACTCGAGGCGCCCCCGGCGGCCGCATACCGAAACGAGGCACGGCGTGAACCGAACCTGCAGCGCAGCCCCCCCTGTCGAGGTCGTCTCGGCCGGCAACGAGGTGCTCATCGGCGACGTGCTCGACACCAACACGAACTGGCTGTGCGTGAAGGTCACCGGGCTGGGTGGCCTCGTGCTCCGCACCGTGATGCTGCGTGACGACGTCGATGCCATCGCCGCCGAAGTGCGCGGCGCCGTGACCCGCCGTCCGGCCCTGGTCTTCACGGTCGGCGGTCTCGGCCCCACCGACGACGACCGCACGCTCGCCGGTGTGGCGCTCGGCCTGGGGGTGCCGCTCGACCTGCACCCCGCGGCCGAGCGCATGGTGGCCGAGAGATACGTGGAGTTCTTCCGCTCGGGGCACGTGCCGTTCCCGGAAATGAACGAGAGCCGCCGCAAGATGGCGCGGCTCCCCGCCGGGGCGGAGCCGATCGCGAACCCGATCGGCGGGGCCCCCGGCGTGCTCTGCCGCGCCGGCGGCACGCGCATCGTGTCGCTGCCGGGGGTGCCCGGCGAGCTCAAGGCCATCGTCGACGGCCCGCTCGCCGCGCTGCTCTCCGAGGTCTTCGGCGTGGCTCACTACGAGGAGCGCTCCGTGACCGTGGACCTGCAGGACGAATCGGCGATCGCCGAAGTGCTGCGCCGTGTGGAGTCGGCGAACCCACAGGTGTACGTGAAGTCGCGCGCCCGGGTCATCGGCAGTGTGCGCGCGCTTCAGGTCACGGTGAGCGCGCGGGCGCGGAGCGCCGCGGAGGTCGACGGCCTTCTGGAGACGGCCAGGGAGCAGCTGCTGGCCGACATCGGCGCCGCCGGCTACGCCGTGCGCCGCACCCCCGAGCCGGCGGACGACTGACCGCCGCCGCGCTCGGCAGCTCCGCGACGCGCCTGCCGTGCCGCCGCGGCGGCGTTCAGCTCAGGTGGTCCTCGATGAAGTGCGTGTTCACGTCGCCGGCCGCGAACAGCGGGTGCTCGAGCACGACGCGATGGAACGGGATGACCGTCTTGACGCCCTCGACGATGAACTGGTCGAGCGCCCAGCGCGAGCGCGCCAGGCACTCCTGCCGGTCGCGGCCCCAGACGATGAGCTTGCCCAGCAGGCTGTCGTAGAACGGCGGCACCATGTACCCCTGGTACACGTGGCTGTCGAAGCGCACCCAGGGACCCCCGGGCGGGTTCCAGCGCTCCACGACGCCGGGCGACGGCATGAAGCTCTCGGCCGGGTCCTCGGCGTTGACGCGGAACTCGATGGCGTGGCCCTGCACGCGCACGTCGTCCTGCTGCAGCGCGAGGCCCTCACCGGCGGCGACGGCGATACCGGTCTTGACGATGTCGACGCCGGTGACCATCTCGGTGACGCAGTGCTCGACCTGCACGCGCGTGTTCATCTCCATGAAGTAGAAGCTGCCGTCCTGGTCGAGGAGGAACTCGACGGTGCCGGCGCCCTCATAGTCGGCGGCCACTGCCGCCGCCACGGCCGCCTCGCCCATGCGGGCGCGCAGCTCGGGGCTCACGGCCGGCGACGGCGCCTCCTCGATGAGCTTCTGGTGGCGCCGCTGGATGGAGCAGTCGCGCTCGCCGAGGTGGATGCCGCGCCCCTTGCCGTCGGCGAGCACCTGGATCTCGATGTGGCGCGGCGCCCCGATGTACTTCTCCACGTACACGGAGCCGTTGCCGAAGGCCGCCTCGGCCTCGGCCTGCGCCTGGCGCACGGCGCCCGGCAGCTCAGAGGCATCCTTGACGATACGGATGCCCTTGCCGCCGCCGCCGGCCGACGCCTTGACCATCACCGGCAGGCCGATGAGACGCGCGACCTCCTCGGCCTCGGCGGCATCCTCGATGATGCCCTCGGAGCCGGGCGTGACGGGCACGCCGGCGGCGGTCATCGTCGCCCGCGCCGCCGCCTTGTCGCCCATGAGGTCGATGGACTCGGGCGACGGGCCGATGAACTTGAGGCCGTGTTCGCGGCACAGGGCCGAGAAGGCGGAGCGCTCGGCAAGGAAGCCGTAGCCGGGGTGGACGGCCTGGGCCCCGGTCTGCAGCGCGGCCTGCACCAGCGCCGGCATGACCAGGTAGCTCTGCGCGGCGGCGGGCGGGCCGATGCACACAGACTCGTCGGCGAAGCGCACGTGCAGGCACTCCGCATCGGCCTCCGAGTACACGGCCACGGTCGCCACGCCGAGCTCTCTGCAGGCGCGGATGACGCGGATGGCGATCTCGCCACGGTTGGCGATGAGGACCTTCTCGAACATGGGTCCCGGGAGTATAGCAGCGCCGCACGGGGGTCGCGGCGGGCCGGCGACGGCGGAGCTGTTGTCAACTGGCGGGGCTCACGGGCGGATAGGCTACACTAACTCAGGAGGCTATTCGGAGGTCCTCTATGGCTGTGGCGCAGCAGAAGAGAGCGATGGCGGTCATCGACGACGATGACGAGCTGCGCGAGGAGCTCGTCAGGCACTTCGAAGGCCGGTACGACGTCAGTGGTGAGAGCGCCGGCGAGGGCACGCTCCGCCAGCTGCGCACGCTTCACCCCGAGGTCGTGCTGCTCGACCTCGACATCACCGGGCGCGACGCGTTCGAGCTGCTGCGCGCCATCACCTCCGACGCCGATCTGCACGCCATCCCGGTGGTGACGCTCAGCTCGCGGGGCGACTTCTCCACCTTCGAACGCGCCCACCGGCTCGGGGCCGCCGAGTTCGTCACGAAGCCGTTCCTGCCCGACGACCTGGCCGCCAAGGTCGAGGCCGTGGTGAGCGGGCGCAAGCTGCGCTCGGCCGGCCGCCTCAAGCTCGGCGCCATGCTCGTCGCGAGCGGGCTCATCAGCCAGGCGCAGCTGGACGCAGCCCTTGCCCGCCAGCACAGCGACGGCGGCCGCCTCGGCGAGCTGCTCGTGAGCGAGGGCCTGCTGTCCGAGCAGGACATCGTCAATGCCGTCGCCGGGCAGATGCGGCTGGGCGTGGTCGACCTCGGCCACACCGTGCCTCAGGCCGGTGCCCTCGGCCTGCTGCCGCGCGACTTCATCATCCGCCACCGCGTCATCCCGTTGAGCATCGACGAGCAGGGCACACTCACGCTGGCGATGACCAACCCGCTGGACGTCATCACCATCGACGAGGTCGGCATGCGCAGCAAGCGGCGCATCGTGCCCGTCATCTGCACCGAGACCGGGTTCGACGAGGCCGTCGGGGTCTACTTCAGCGCGCGGGGCAAGCTCAAGGACGCGCGCGCTGAGGAGGCCGGCGAAGACCAGCCCACCGTCGAGGACATCGACACCAACGTCATAGAGATCGTCGACGGCCTGCTCACCGACGCCGCCACCATGTCGGCCTCGGACATCCACCTCGAGCCGCGGGAGGAGACGCTGCACGTGCGCTGCCGCATCGACGGCGTGCTGCACGACCTGCGCGAGTTCCCCGTCGAGATGCAGGCCGGCATCATCAGCCGCCTCAAGATCATGGCCAACCTCAACATCGCCGAGCGGCGGCTGCCGCAGGACGGCCGCACGAGCTTCGAGCTGTCGAGCGGCGAGCAGGTCGACCTGCGGCTCGCCACCATCCCCAGCCTGTACGGCGAGAACATCACCATCCGTATCCTTGAGGCCAGCGCGCTGCCGCCCACGCTCGCCCAGCTCGGGGTCACCGGCGACAACCTCGCCCGTCTCCAGCGGGCGCTGAAGATCCCGGAGGGCGGCATCTGCATCGTCGGGCCCACCGGCTCCGGCAAGTCCACCACGCTCTACACCACACTCGAGCTCATCAAGTCGTCTGAGCGCAAGATCTACACGGTAGAGGACCCGGTGGAGCGCAAGATCGACGGCGTCGTCCAGACCGAGATCAAGCCCAGCATCGGCCTCACCTTCGCGCAGGTGCTGCGCGCCCTCGTGCGCGCCGACCCCGACGTCATCATGGTCGGCGAGATCCGCGACCTGGAGACCGCCAAGATGGCGGCCGACTCCGCCATCACCGGTCACCTGGTGTTCAGCACCCTGCACACCAACGACGCCTCATCCGCCGTCAACCGCCTCGTGGAGATGGGCGTCCCCAGGTACCTGGTGGCGGCGGCGTGGCGCTGCTTCGTGGCTCAGCGCCTCGTGCGCCGCCTCTGCCCGCACTGCCGCCGGCCCGTCACCCTGAGCGCCGAACGTTGGAAGGAGCTCGGCCTGGGCACGCCCCCCAAGGAGAGCATGTCCATCTTCGAGCCGGTGGGGTGCTCCAAGTGCTTCGGCACGGGCTACCGAGGCCGGCTGGGACTCTACGAGATCCTCGACGTGGACGACGACCTGCGCGAGATCATCGCCACGGGTGGCACCGTTCTCGACATCCAGCGTCAGGCGCGCGGAAGGGGCATCGGCAGCCTTCGGGACGACGGCGTGCAGAAGGTGCTCGATGGGTCCACCAGCCACCTCGAACTCCTGCGCGTCACCGTCTGACACACCCTCGTTCCCGCGCCCGCGAGGGACCCGTCCCTTAGACACATGTCCCATGCGCCGCGTCGCTGCCATGGCCGATATATCGGGCAGGTCGGACCGCGGCGGACCGGCAGGAGCCTCCACCCGCCGGGATCTCTCCGAGACCGGTGGTGTGCAGCGGGGGCTCGCACCGCCGGTCTCGTCGTAGGTGCGGGCGCGTTCTCGTCGCCGCGGGCGCAACGCACCTCGCGCAGCGGACGCGCCGCGTCACGGACGGTTGTCGATGACCCGCTTCGCCTTGCCCTCGCTGCGCTGCAGCGTACCGGGCTCCACCAGCTTCACCCGGGGCCGCACGAGAAGCGCCGAACGGAGCTCTTCGGTGACCCGGCGCTCGAACGCGCGCAGGTCGTCCATCCACCCGTCGAACAGCGTCTCGGTGACCTCCACCTGCACCTCGAAGGTGTCCTGGCTGTTCACGCGGTCGAGGACGATAAGGTAGAACGGCTCCACCCCCTCGATGGCGAGCAGCACCTGCTCGACGGCCGAGGGGAACACGTTGACGCCGCTGATGATGAACATGTCGTCGGTGCGGCCGACCACCTTGCCCATGCGGGCCAGGGTGCGACCGCAGGCGCAGACCTCGTGGGTGAGCGTGCTGAGGTCCCGCGTGCGGTAGCGCAGCACCGGCGAGCACTCGCGCGTGACGGCCGAGTACACGAGCTCGCCGACCTCGCCGTCCGCCACCGGCTTGCCGGTGGCCGGGTCGAGGCACTCCACGATGAAGTGGTCCTCGGCGATGTGCATGCCGTCGCGGCACTCGCACTCGCCGGCCACGCCGGGGCCGATGATCTCGGTGAGCCCGTAGTTGTCGGTCGCCGCCATCGGCAGGCGCTTCTCGATCTGGGCGCGGAGCTCGTCGCTGCAGGCCTCCGCCCCGAACAGCCCGAGGCGCAGCTTGAGGTCCTCCCACGGCACGCCCATCTTCTCCGCCGTCTCGCCGATGTACAGGGCGTAGGAGGGCGTGGAGATGAGCACCGTGGTCCCGAAGTCGCGCATGAACTGGATCTGGCGGTGCGTGTTGCCGGCGCTGATGGGGATCACGCTCGCGCCGGCGCGCTGCAGGCCGTAGTGCAGGCCGAACCCGCCGGTGAACATGCCGTAGCCGAACGAGATCTGCGCGACGTCGTCCCTGCGCACGCCGGCGGCGACGACAAGGCGGCAGACGAGCTCCGTCCACACGTCGAGGTCGGCGGCCGTGAACCCGCACACGACCGGCTTGCCGGTGGTACCCGAGGACGAGTGGATCTCCACAACGTCGTCGAGCGGGACCGCGAACAGGCCGGTGGGGTACTCGTCGCGGAAGTCGTTCTTCTCCGTGAACGGCAGAGCGGCGAGGTCGTCCAGGCCCTTCACGTCGCCCGGCTGGAACCCGGCCTCGTCGAGCCTGCGCCGGTAGAACGGCACGCGCTCGCGGATGCGCGCGAGCATGCCCTGCAGGCGTTGCAGCTGCAGCGCCTCGAGTCGCTCGCGATCGATGGTCTCGTGCGTGGGGTCCCAGATGGTCATGGCGCCTTCCTTCAGCCTGCACGTGCGCCCGGCCATCATACCGGGCGGGCGGACCGGGCGCGTCGCGCCCCGCCGGCGTCAGTCCGGGCGCCGGTCGAAGACGCGCTTCGTCTTGCCGACCGCGGTCTCGATGGTGCCCGGGCGCAGCAGCGTGACCGTGGGACGGGCCATCAGCGCGTCCTTCAGCTCCGCGGTCGCGCGCCCCTCGAGCTCGAGCAGCGCCTCCCTGGGACCCGAGAAGAGGCCGTCCTCCACCTCGACCTGCACCTCGAACGTGTCGAGACCATCCCTGCGCTCCAGCAGGATGCGGTAGAACGGCCGCACCCCGGCGAACGCGAAGAGCACCTTCTCCACCGCCGACGGGAACACGTTCACGCCGTTGATGATGAACATCTCGTCGGTGCGCCCGACCACCTTGCCGATGCGTGCCGACGTGCGGCCGCAGACACAGCGTGCTCTCGTCAGCGAGCTGATGTCGTGCGTGCGGTACCGCAGCACAGGCGAGCACTCGCGCGTCAGCGAGGTGAACACGAGCTCACCGAGCGCGCCGTCGGGCAGCGGCGCCCCGGTGTCCGGGTCCAGGCATTCGACGATGAAGTGGTCCTCGTTCACGTGCATGCCGGTGCGATGCTCGCACTCCCCGGCGACCCCGGGCCCCAGCACCTCGGTGAGGCCGTAGTTGTCGGTGGCGACGAGCGGGAGCATGGCCTCGATGTGCCTGCGCATCCCGTCGCTGCAGGCCTCGGCCCCGAAGAGGCCGAGGCGCAGCCTGAGGTCCTTCGCAGGGACTCCGCTGTCCTGCAGCACGTCGCCGAGGTGCAGGGCGTAGGTCGGCGTGGCGACCAGCACGGTCGTCCCCAGGTCGCGCAGGAAGCGGATCTGCCGCTCGGTGTTGCCCGCGCTCACGGGCACCACCTGCGCGCCGGCGCGCTGCAGGCCGTAGTGCAGGCCGAACCCGCCGGTGAACATGCCGTACCCCAGCGTGACCTGGGCGACGTCGTCGCTGCCGACCCCGACGGCGACCGCCAGACGGCACACGAGCTCCGCCCAGGTCTCGAGGTCGGTGGCCGTGAAGCCGCACACGACCGGCTTGCCGGTCGTGCCCGAGGTGGAGTGCAGTTCCACCACCTGGTCGCCCGGCACGGCGAACATGCCCCGGGGGTACTCGCGGCGGAAGTCGGTCTTCTCCGTGAACGGGATGTCGCGGACGTCGTCCAGCTCCCCGACGTCGCCGGGCTCGAAGCCCACCGCGGCGAAACGCTCCCGGTAGAACGGGACCTGCGCGCGCAGGCGCCCGGTGAGCGCGCGCAAACGCTGCGCCTGGAGCGCCTCCAGGCGCTCGCGGTCCATGCATTCGTGCTCCGCATCCCAGATAGCCAAGGCTCCACCCCCGATCATCGCCGCCCGGCGCGGCCGCTCCCATGCGAGGCGGCGCCGCCCGTTGCCGTCGGGGACCTCATCGGCCGCAGAGCGCCGCTGCGTGAGCCGATATACCCCCTAGGGTAAACTTGACGAAAACGACCCGGCCTCGTTTGGCGGCGGGAAGACTGCCCGTGGCACGCGGACAGCCGACGCGCACGGCGCGCACCTCGGCGACGAACCGAAGGACTGATGAGCGAGCACGAGACCAGACTGGAGCTGCCGATCACCGGCATGACCTGCGCCAGCTGCGTGGCGCG
>Ga0172371_10001675_pt1 | contig 35241 bp, 32 predicted proteins | sample Lak12m_FD_114543 | JGI IMG/M metagenome (GOLD analysis project Ga0172371, IMG submission 114543) | Freshwater microbial communities from Kabuno Bay, South-Kivu, Congo - kab_022012_12m | ecosystem: Environmental > Aquatic > Freshwater > Lake | place: Democratic Republic of the Congo: South-Kivu... | reverse complement strand
TGGAACCACGATTGGAATAATTATAAATATCCCGATGAGGATTTGCCTAAGATAATTGCCCTTCTAGAAGAAAGCGGCGTTTCTTTTGTGCGTATGGATTTTTTATGGGAAGACATCGAGCCGCAGAACGACAATTTTGTCTTTGATAAATACGATTTAATCGTAAAATTATTATCCGAGAAGAATATACGCGTGCTCGGAGTTGTAGGTTATTGCGCTTCCTGGGCTGGCGAAAAATGGAACAGCGTTCCGGATAATACCGCAGATTTTCTGGATTATGTATCCAACGTTATTTCACGCTATAAAGACAGGATAAAATACTGGGAAGTTTGGAATGAGCCTGATTCTTCCAAGTATTTCTCTGTTCAGGACGGGATGAAGACATATACGCAGCTTCTCAGGGAGATTTCTGCTGCGGCGAAAAAAATAGACCCTTCCTGCAAAATAGTGCTGGGAGGGATGACAAGAGACGGTTGCTATGCTATAAAAGACGTATACGCAAACGGCGGTAAGGGTTATTTCGACGTTATAAACATACATCCTTTTGTTGACCCTTTGAATCCCAGAGATGTCAGGAATATTTATACCATATACAATAGTTTGGAGAGGTTGAAGTCGCAATATGGCGATGATGTCAAGAAAATCTGGTTTACAGAGATAGGCTGTCCGGGAATAGGCGCGGGAGTAGAGAGCAAAGGCTGGTGGGTTGGCAAGTCGCCGTCAGAAAGCGAGCAGGCGCAATTTATTCAGACGATTTACACGGATGTCATAGAGCTGGTTGATTTGGAAAAAGTTTTCTGGGCGTATCTGCGCGATAATAAAGACCATTTTAATGATGATGTGGATTACTTCGGCCTGGTGCGCTGGGATTTTTCCAAGAAACCGGCATTCGATGTATTCAAAAATAGGCAGGAGGTTTGGTTTAATCTGCATAACTATTTAAATTTAAATAAAAAATATGCAAGATAAGAATTATACACAGCTTAAAGAATTTTGTTTAGGGTTAGGCGCTGATTTATTCGGCGTGGCGGACATATCCAAGATTAAAAAAGAGTTTAACCTTTCGCCGTCGCTGGTAAAGGGTCTGGACAAGGCGATATGCATAGGCGTGCGTTTATCTGGCCAGGTATTTGGCGATATTACCAAAGAGCCGACGAAATTATATTTTCACCACTACAGGACGGCGAATATGTTTTTGGACCAGTTGGCTTTCAGGGCGGCGAACTGGATACAGAAAAACGGTTTTTCGGCGCTGCCCATACCGGCTTCGCAGATTGTGGATTGGAATAAGCAGACAGCGCATCTTTCGCATAAAAAAGTAGGGGTTCTGGCGGGGCTGGGCTGGATAGGTAGGAATAATCTCTTGGTGAATCCTCAGTTCGGCGCGCAATTTCGTTTAGCGACTATCCTTACAGACTTAGACATAAAAAAAGATAAACCCATAAAGAAAAATTGCGGAAGCTGCTATGTATGCGTTAAAGTATGCCCTGCAGGAGCGATACAGAAAAAACCCGAAGATTTTAAACATCTGCTTTGCTTTGATAAATTGAAGGAATTTCAGAAGGGCAATATAGTCAGCCAGTACATCTGCGGGGTATGTGTCAAGGCCTGCAATGGCAAAGATTATTAGACGCAGACCACACGCCTGCCTGCTGGCAGGCGTGTGGGGAATATTCGAAGTTAGAGATTCGAAAGGGATTCCCCATACGTGAGTATGGGGAGCGAGGGAGATAGCTATGAAATATCAGAAAGCAATCGAAACAGTCATAGGTTTGATTTCCATAAGCGCGCGCACCGCGCCCAAGAGCGGCGGAGTCGACGACATAATTTTTTTGGCGGTTGGCGATGTCCAGAAAAATAGAATTGCCGCGGAGATGATAAAGATAGGCAGAGAAAAAGCAAAGGGCCAGGCTAATAAAATCGTGCGTCAGGCAATGATAACCAGCTGGTCGACTGACGCAGCCACTATTAAAAAATCAGACGGTTTGGTTCTGATAGGCGTAAAGGGTAAAAATCCGCTGGGCCTTAATTGCGGCGGATGCGGATTCAAAAATTGCGCGGAATTCAAGGCTTATATTCTGAAAAATAAAAACAGTTCTGTTATGGGTCCTTTCTGCATTTTTAAGATATGGGATTTGGGTATTGCCGTGGATTCTGCGGCAAAAACAGCTTCTATGCTGAATGTAGACAATCGCATAATGTATAAAGTGGGTATGGCTGTATTGCGCCTGGGTATGTTCGGCAAGACTCATAAAATGAACAGCGTTTCGCCGGTTCTGGGGCTGCCTTTATCCGTCAGCGGCAAGAATATCTATTTTGACAGATATGACAAATTGGAAGCGGCAAAGATTCTTATGGATTATTTTAGGGTAAAGAGATAAAATTATTACGACACTAACCCCGCGCTCACGCGCGGGGAATATTCGATATAAATCAAAATAAGATACCCCCTATGCGCAAGCGTGGGGAAGGAGGAGAATTATGGATCCGGTTTTAGAGATTTTGGAAAAAGACGCGCGCATCAGTCCCGACGAGATAGCAAAATTAACCAAACTAAAGAAGGAAGAAGTAAAAAAGAGGATTAAGAAATACGAGAAAGATGGTGTTATATTAAAATATAAGGCTGTAATCAACAAGGAATTAATGAAGGATAATTCCAGGGAAGTCCGCGCGCTCATCGAGGTAAACATAGTGCCGCAGAAAGACCTGGGGTTTGACCATATAGCAGAGCGCATATATTCTTTTCCCGAAGTGACCAGTTGTATGCTTGTATCCGGAACATATGACCTTTTGCTGGTGGTGGAAGGAAAGGATTTGCATGCTGTTTCTAGTTTTGTGGCGGAGAAGCTTTCGCCGATGGAAAATGTGCGCGGGACGGTAACGCACTTCCTGCTTAAGAAATACAAAGAAGACGGCGTTATGCTCAGGCGCAAAGAGGCAAATAAAAGGATAGCAATATCGTATTAGGAGAATAGGCAGAGCAGTAGAGAGCAGAGAGAATGAAAAATATAATTTGCAAAAAAGTCAAAGAAATGGCTCCATCAGGGATAAGGGTGTTTTTTGACATTGTCCTTGGCATGGATGACGTGATTTCCTTGGGCGTGGGCGAGCCTGATTTCGACACGCCCTGGAAAGTAAGGGAGTCGGCAATATATTCTTTGGAACAGGGGTATACAAACTATACCTCTAACAAGGGGCTTTATAAGTTGAGGCTCTATGTCAGCCGCCATTTAAAGAATAAATTCGGGCTTGATTACGACCCAGATGAGGAAATTTTAATCACCGTGGGCACGAGCGAAGGCTTGGATTTGTCTTTCCGCGCCATACTTGAGCCGCAGGACGAGGTGATTATCCCGCAGCCTTCATATGTTTCTTACGGGCCTGTCGTGGATTTGGCAGGCGGCGTGCCGGTTTTTGTCGATACCGAGAAGTCGCGCTTTAAATTAAAACCTTCTGATTTGGACAAGGCATGCACCAAAAAGACAAAGGGGCTTTTGCTTAATTATCCTTCCAATCCTACAGGGGTATCCTATACAAGGAAGGAACTTAAGGAATTAAGCCGAATTATATTAAAGCATAATCTGCTGGTTATATCAGACGAGATTTACGGAGAATTGACTTACGATTATAAACATACTCCTCTGGCAACGCTTGGGAAAAGTATGAAGGAGAGAGTGATTTACCTTAACGGCTTTTCCAAGGCATACGCAATGACCGGATGGAGGGTTGCTTTCGCATGCGGCAGCAGGGAGATTATTTCCGCAATGACCAAAATCCACCAGTATACGATGTTATGCGCTCCGACTAATTCGCAGGTCGCTGCTTGCGAAGCTCTGCACAGTTGCGCTGATTCAGTTGTGGAGATGAGGAAGGAGTATTCCAGGCGAAGGGATTTTGTAGTCGACAGATTAAAAAGCATGGGCTTGGATTGCGTTAAGCCCGAAGGAGCTTTTTATGTATTCCCTTCTGTAAAAAAGACAGGACTCGACGCAATGGAATTCGCAAACAAGCTGCTAAAGAAAAAGAAAGTAGCAGTCGTCCCCGGAACGGCATTCGGAGAGAAATATCAGAACAATATAAGAATTTCCTATTCCTACAGCCTCGACCACTTAAAAGAGGCGTTGGACAGGATAGAGTCTTTCCTGAAATCGCGTTAGATTATCCTTTGTAAATGTAAATCGGTGATTTGATATTTATCGCCAGACTTGTTGCAGACAGGCATGCGTAAATATATCCTTATAATTATACTATTTGTCGCTATTACGTATTGTAATACACTACTCAATAATTTTGTAGGTGACGATAACTACACCGTATCCAAGAATAGATTTATTGCTTCATGGAAGAATTTTCCGTCGCTCTTCAGCAAACAATACCTGAATACGTCGGATAACATTGTCTTTAATTTTTCCCACAGAAAAGACTACGGCGCCGGAGAGATTACCTACCGGCCTGTAGTGACCCTAAGCTATATGCTTGACTATTCGCTCTGGAAGCGGAATGCCTTTGGGTATCACCTGACGAGCCTTTTGCTTCATACGCTGAACGCGATTCTGGTATATGTGTTTGCGCTTTTATTGACAAAAAATAATCCCGTATCTTTTTTCAGCGGCCTGATATTCGGCACGCACCCGCTGGCGACCGAAGCGGTTAACAGTATCTCCGCGCGCGAAGAGCTTTTTGTGGTATTTTTCCTGATTACAGCCTTTATCTCGTTCATATACCATAAAAGGCAAAAGGGCTTTAGGAGAATTTTTTTATACGCCGCTTCGTGCCTATTGTTTCTTCTGGGGACATTTTCAAAGGAGACAGCCATCGTGTTCCCTGCGCTTATAATGCTCTATGATTTTTTGTTTGAATTTGACTGCGGCGCCAGGAAATTTTTAAGCAGCCTTAAAAGATATGGCGGTTATATCGCGGCAGCGGCGTTTTATTTAATCGTCTATTTCTTTATATTCAGCCCGCAGGGGGAGGATTCTCTGGCTTACGCGAACGGAAGTTTATATACCCAGTTTCTTACCATAGCCGTGATATTCGCAAGGTATATATCCACGTTTCTTGCGCCTCTGACCGTAGCCATTATCCCGTCTTTTTACTATCCGTCGGCAAAGTCTGTATTGGATTATGAAGTGTTTATGTCCATATTATTTCTGTTCCTGCTGGCCGTAGGCGTTGTAAAAAGCTACAAGCGTTCCAGGATAATATTCTTTGCTGCGGCGTGGTTTTTTATAGCCATACTGCCTGTCTCGAACATATTTTTCCGCCTGGTGAATATGTTCGCCTTAAGGTATGTATACTTGCCGCTTGTCGGCTTAAGCATTGCCGCGGCAGTTGTAATTATGAGGCTGGCGGATTTTTCGGCTGTCAGGAGGATGCTGCCGGACGCCGATAAGGTCATTATGGTGTTTGTCATAGGCGCTTGTATGGCGGTTGCCGCCCCTCAGAACATAGCCTGGAGGAATGAATTTACATTCGGCAAAGACCAGGTGATGTATTATCCTTATTCTGCAGAGCCATACCAAGCCATTGCCAAGCATTATTTTGACAGGGGCTATTTCCAGAAGTCCATAGACAACCTCAAGATATCTTTGAAGTATAAACCCATAGATTCCTTGTCTTACAATAGTTTAGGCGTTTCCTATTTTGAGCTGGGTATGTTTGACAAAGCAGTCAGCGCGTTCAATATTGCCATAAAAATAAGGCCGACTTTCAGCGAGGCGCACTATAATTTGGGCGTAGTTTACTTAGACAAAAAAGATTTTCAGAAAGCGGCTGAACTTTTCGAGAAAACACTTAAGCTTGACCCTTTATACATAGAGGCGTATAATAATCTTGGCGTTGCATACTTGGAATTAGGCAGGAAAGAGGACGCCATAAAGATGTTTGAGAAAGCGTTAGAAATTTCTCCCCACCACGAGCTCACAGAAGCAAACCTTAAATTACTCACAAAATCTCCGCAGGAAGAAAAATAAGATCCCCGCTCGCTCTCGCTAATCCTCCCAAGGGTTAAATCAGAAATTAGTCCAATTCGTCTAAAGTCTATCAATAGGTGTATTATGTTATCTAAAAACAATATGTTGATTGGTGAGATACTTATAAAGGAAGGTGTAATAACCACAACACAGCTCAGCATTGGTCTTAGTAAACAAAAAGAGAACAAGTTGTTAATCTGTTCTGTGCTTATAGGTTTGGGGTTTACTTCCGAAGAGAGGGTTTTTCCCTTGTTATCAAAACAGCTCAATATTCCTTATGCGAAGATTAAAGATATTAATATTAGCCGCGAAGCGATAGAAAAGGTTGCGGCGAAGTTGGCGCTGCATTACAAAATAATACCTGTTAAATTAGAAAATGGCGTTTTGACTTGCGCCATGGCAGACCCATTAAATATTCAACTGTTGGACGAATTGAAGTTATTATTAAATATTGATACAAAAGCGGTACTTGCGGCAGAGAAAGATATCTTAGAAAATATCCAGAAGTATTATGGTGTGGGTGCGGAGATATTGGAAAACATGATTAACAACGGCAAGGAAAAGGATGCCTTAGTGTCTTTATCGGAGAAAGCAGAGGATTTAGAGGTATCAGCAGAGGATGCTTCTGTCATAAAGTTCGTAAACCAAATATTGCTTAAGGCGTTGGAAGATAGGGCTACAGATATACATATTGAGCCTTTTGAGGGGAAGTTAGGCGTACGCCTTAGAATAGATGGTATTTTATATCCTATGCAGATTCCCGCTACCACTAAATATTTTTATGCGGCGATAATTTCCCGCATAAAGATAATGGCGCGTTTGAATATCGCCCAGCGGCGCATGCCCCAAGACGGCAGGATAAAGATCAAGATTGCAGATGCCGAGTTGGATTTAAGGGTGTCTATAATACCTACAATATACGGAGAAAGCGCCCAGATCAGGATTTTAAGCAAGCAGTCGCTTTTAGAATTAGAGAAGCTTGGTTTATTAGAAGAAGACCTTGAGGTAATTGAATCAGTTATACGCCTTTCGCACGGGATAATTTTTGTCACCGGCCCTACTGGCTCCGGTAAAACCACCAGTTTATATGCGGCATTGAAGAGAATTAACTCGGAAAGCATAAAGATTGTTACCATAGAGGATCCCGTGGAGTATCATCTCGACGGGATAAATCAGATTCAGGTTTTGCCTAAGATAGGACTTACTTTCGCGCAGGGCCTGCGTTCTGTGTTAAGGCATGACCCTGATGTGCTAATGGTAGGCGAGGTCAGAGATTATGAGACAGCGGAGATTGCTATACGTTGTGCCCTAACCGGACACCTTGTTTTTTCCACTTTGCATACCAATGATGCCGCAGGGGCTATAACGAGGCTTTTGGATATGGGTGTTGAGCCGTTCTTGATTTCTTCTTCATTAGAGTGCATTGTTGCTCAAAGGCTTGTGCGCCTTATATGTGATAATTGCAGGACAAAAGTAAAGCCGCAAAGAAACATCTTGGAGGGTTTAGGGCTAAAGGAATACGGAGGCGACCTTAAGGTATTTGAAGGCAAAGGCTGCCCGCAGTGTAAATTTACGGGATATATAGGTAGGACCGCTATTTATGAAATAATGAGAATTAATGATGAGATAAGGCATATGATTTTATCTAAATCATCAAGCCAGGATATAAAAAGAAAAGCCATAGAGCAGGGAATGAAAACGCTTATTTTAAATGGCTGGCAAAAGGTAGTTATAGGCAAAACCACAATTAGTGAAGTCCTGAGGGTTGCTCAGAAATAACGGCTATTACAAGAGAGGAAACATGCCAAATTATTTTTATCGGGCTTATACAATGCGCGGAGAAAATAAGGAGGGCGTTGTAGAGGCAGAAGACAGGCTGCAGGCCTTTAAGAAAATAGACAGCCTTTCGCTTTTCCCTTTAAGGATTGAATTAATAGGTGATAATAAAAAAGGCAGGGACGGGGTAAAAAAGATTAAGTCCAAAAGCATAGCCGTTTTTACACGCCAAATTTCTAACCTTCTTGAGGCAGGGATTGCCATATTAGGCGCGCTTACGATTATTAGAAAGCAAAGGCATAATTTTTCCTTAGGCCCGGTTTTGGACAATTTGATAAAGGATTTAAAGGAAGGGGCGTCATTTTCCGAAGCGCTAGCCAAACGCCGGCATATTTTTTTAAATTTATACGTATCTTTGGTCAGGGCTGGCGAAGCAGGCGGCTGCCTGGAAGAAACGATGTCCCGCCTCGCTGATTTTATGGAGAATGAAGAGGAAGTTAAGACAAAAATAAAAGCAGCGATGTTCTATCCTGTTTTAATAGCTGCGGTAGGATTGATTACCGTATTCGTTTTGATTGGTTTTGTGATGCCGAGGATTGTTTTGGTATTCGAGGATTTGGGGCAGGCATTGCCGTTGCCGACCCGCCTATTAATTAACGCAAGTAATTTAGTGAGCGCGTATTGGTGGCTGATAGCCTTGGCATTGGTTTTAGTGTTTTTTACTATAAATAGGATGATGAATAATCCCCAAGGCAGGGATTTATTTGATAAATTGAAATTCAGAATGCCATTTTTAGGCGCAATTATTTTTAAAAGAGAAGTAGAAAGATTTTGCCGTTTTTTATCCGTGCTTTTATCCAGCGGCATAACTATTATGCCGGCTCTTGAGATTATAGAAGATATGGCTGTAAATAGTATTTTTAAGAAAGATATAGAGGGTGTAAAATTATCAGTAAGAGACGGGAGCAGCCTTGCGAACGCAATGGCTGAATCAAAATGTTTTCCTGCCAGTATCTCGGATATGATTGATATAGGAGAAGAGACAGGCAGTTTGGAGGATATCCTGAAGAAAATATCTCATAGTTATGATAGAGAGATAGAACAAGCCCTTAAGGTTTTTATTTCATTATTAGAGCCGTTCATGATACTCGCTATGGGATTAGCGGTCGCTTTTATTATGGTAGCCATGCTTTTGCCCATTTTTGAAATAAATTTTATTCAGGGAGGATGACATATGAAAAACAATAATGCCTTTACCTTAATAGAACTCATGCTCGTTATAATTATAATCGGTATTTTAGCCTCTATGGTAGTGCCGCGGCTCGCAGGCAGGTCTGACGACGCGAGGAAAGCCGCAGCCCAGGCAGATATCGAGGCGAATATCGCCATAGCCTTGGATTTATACGAATTAGACAACGGCCACTACCCTACTACTGAACAGGGTTTAAGCGCACTGGTCAAGAAACCAAGCTCTTCGCCGATACCCGCCAATTGGAGAGGCCCTTATTTGAAAAAGGAGCCGCGCGACCCCTGGGGCAATCCTTATATCTATAAATCCCCGGGAGCACACAATACTGAGGATTATGATATATTCTCCTGCGGCAAGGATGGCGTAGAGGGCGGAGACGACGACGTGGTAAATTGGTAATAGAAATTTAATTCTACTTTAATCCCACCTATGCGGTGGGATATTTGCAGACAGCCTGTCTCGCTGGAAATATAACACATATCCCCGCAAGAATTCCATCGCAATTTCAATTCAATTTTTTAATAAAATTACTATGGCATTTAGTAAAACCGATCGTAATTCTTTTATTATGCTGGAAGCGGTATTGGCTGTAGCCGTGCTTTCTTTGGGGTTGGTTTTTATAATTCAGGCTATGAATAGAAGCATAAAGATATCCAAAACATCTTCTAACTATATCCGGATGGCAAGCTTGGCTTATGAGAAGATGTTTGAATTAGAACTGGCCTTTTGCAATTATGGCTTGGATTCGGGCCGCTCGGAAGGCAGTTTTGGCAATTCAGGTTATGCCTATGTGTATGATGTAGAGAAATTAGAAGATAGCAATTTGAGCCGTTTGATTCTGGAAATTTTTTATCAGGGAAAAGCAAAGAAGGAAGAGCTTACGGTGGAAACATATGTTAGGACGAAAGAACAGATACCTTAGAAAAAAGAATACAGCTTTTACTTTAGTTGAATTATTGGTAGCAATGTTCATATTTACGATAATTGCTGCGGCGGTATATTTGACGTTCTACTCGGGTATCAAGTTATATACGACAACTCAGAATAACATACGGATTAATCGAAAGATTAACAAGGTATTAGACAGGTTGTCTTTAGAATTAAGGAATTGCTATGGCGCGGAATATGCCCAAAATAACGAGAAGACAGGTTTCTCCGGCGATAGCAGCAGCATTTCGTTTTTTACCATTAAAGACGTATACCATAAAGATTATTCAGGGAAGATGCCGGCAATAATCACTTATAGTTTTAAAGATAATGGATTGTTTAAAAAAATACAGAGAGGCAAAGAGATTTTGTCAGACAGCGCCGAATTTGAGTATATTAAGATAATATCATGCGTTAAAGACGTAAATTTCAGGTATTTATATTTTAGCCCGGAACGAAACGCATATGAGTGGCTGAAAGAGTGGCTTGATAAATCAGCAATCCCTAAGGGGGTGGCAGTAGAAGCAACGTTAGACGGCTTAGAGCCGATAAAGAGATATATTTATATTTCGCAAGGCAGCTCTGACGAGTCATAGTTGATATGCCAGGATATGTTAAAAATAAAGGTTCTATTTTGATTGTTAGCCTTTGGGTATTGATGATTATCGCTTTCTTTTGCATTAGCCTGGCGCGCCAAATCAAAGTAGATTTGCGGTTGACTAAATTTCAGCAAGATAAGGTTAAGCGCCTATATATCGCAAAGGCAGCCATACAAAAAGTAATCAGCGTTTTAGAAAATGATTCTACTCCTGATACAGATTCACTAAGCGAATTGTGGTCTATTGGTTATAATGCGGACGCTGCGGATGACCAAAAATATATATTTAAGGATGTAGCGGTTGGAGACGGCAAGTTCAACATAAGTTATATTTTCGAAGGGCAAGACGGTAAAGACAGTATTTGTTTATACGGCGTAAGCGATGAGGAAAGGAAAATAAATATAAATAAGGCAGACAAAGAGTTATTGTCGGCTATGCTTGATGTGATGTCCGTAGAAGATCCAGAATCTTTAACAGAAAGCATGTTTTATCGGCGCGATAGAGAATCAGAAATCCGCCATGAATTGCATTATGAAGATTCGCAAACGCAATATAGATTAGATAAGGTTCCTTTTAAAGCTATGGAAGAGCTGATTTTAATCAAAGACTTCCAGGATGACCCGGAACTTATGGAAAAATTTCAGAAAGTCTTTACAATATACACCAAAGATAGTTTGGTAAATATCAATACAGCTCATCCGGATATCCTCAGGGCAGTATTTGTCAGTTTGGGCGCAGAGGAGATAAGGGCGGGTTTATCCGATAAATTAGTACGCAGTATTATTGATTATCGAAATGGAGTAGATAACGAAGACGCGACGACAGATGACGCGGCGATTAATGCGCAGGAAATTAAAGGGGTATTGAAGTCAGATTTGACCGACTTAGCAGAAATCGGCTGGATTGATAAGCAGATTTTGCCTTTTGTAACAAAGTCGGATGTATTTAAGGTTGAGGTAAAAGCAGAATTGCATGATAGCAATATGCGTAACACAGTAACAGCTATAATCGACCGCAGCAGCAAACCGTGCAAAATCCTATACTGGCATGAAAAATAATATGATGGACAGATTACAACAGAATAAAGTTATTACGTTTATTGAATTTACCGCGCAGGATATCAAATTAATCCAGGTTTTACAAAAGGAAAATACGATTAGCGCCGTATTTGTCCATGATGTCGCAGGCGAATCAGAGAAGGATTTTATTGTCGCCTTAAGCGAGATAATGAAAGCAAGCAATCTTAAGATAAAAGATTTGTATATATCTCTCAGCAGGGATTTTTTGACAACGAGGCTCATAAAATTACCTTTGGTAACGAAGGAAGATGTTGGCCAGTTGGTTAATTGGCAGGCAGCCAAAATTTTACCGTATCAGCCGCAGGAGATGGTTGTTTCCTATAGGACGATTGCAACTGAGGGAACTGATTTTTCTTATGTTCTATTATCCGCGGCTCCCAGAAACATCGTAGATAAATTTATTAACATATGCGCCGCCCTAAAGTTATTTCCCCGAGATATAACTTTTAACTCAGAGGGATTACTCAGGAGGTATTTGAAACAAACGGTTGAGGGAGGCGAAGGGATAATCACCGCAGTTATAGACATAGACAGAAATAAAGCCACATTGGCGATTATTCATAGAGATAATTTTGTTTTTGATCGTAGTTTTCCAATAGGTTCACTTAGTGATGCTGGCAGCAGGTTAAAGATAACTAAAGAGATAAGAGCGTCTTTTAATTTTTACAAAAGGCAGGAGATAGGAGGGGCTGTAAGCAAGATTGTTTTATCTGGAGATAGCGGTTATATCGCTGAGCTGTCTTTATTGCTTAGGCAGGAATTTAATATGGAGGTAAAAGTTGCAGACCATATCGCGGATATAGATTGCGCGAAGTCGTGTTTAAAGGAGAAAATTCCGCGGGGCGTTTCTTTGGCTTCGATACTGGGATTTGTTATGTCGCCAGGGCCTTTTGAATTTCATCTTATGCCGCAGGATGCCAGAGAAATGAGAGATTATTTACTAAAGAAAAAGGCATTATTTAAGATAGCTGCCTTGGCGTTATCTTTACTGCTGGTAATTTTTTGGATTATCGGCTTGGATTTTTATTATAGGAAGAAAATAATCAAAGAGTTAGATAGAAGGCTGTCTTGCGTAAACTCGGCTGCGCAAATTGCGCGGCAGATAAAGAATAAGTTGGCGATAGTCGATAGGGAAATAAATAGCCGCAATTATTGCCTTGAGGCATTAAGTGAAGTCCATCGCCTTATTCCGGAAGATGTGTATTTGAGCACTTTTATCTTCGAAAATAAAACCGGAGTTGTTTTAAAAGGCTCTGCCGTCAATATGCCTTTGGTTTTTACCTTTGCGCGCAGTCTCAATAACTCAGATTTATTAAGCAGCGCGGAGATAAAATATGCAACGCAGAGAAAAATTAGAGATAAAGAATTAACCAATTTCGAGATTATCTGCAAGATAAAATCGGATAATTAACATATGGCGATTTCTAAAAGAGAAAGAATTCTCTTTATTGTTACATCGACGCTTGTTTTATTGAGCCTGATTTATTATTTTGCCGTGGAGCCGTCTTGTAAAGAATATATTATCCTGGGGCGGCAGATTAAAGTAAAGCAAGCGCAGATTAGAAGCGCTTTGAGCCTTATAGAAGAGAGGAAGATATTAGATAGTGAATTTAAGAAATATGCAGGGCAATTTATACATAGCGGCTCTAAAGATGAAACAGATTTTGTATTGGTTAAATTGGAAGAAATAGGTGAAACCAGCGGGGTCTATTTAAGCGAAGTTAGGCCACAGGGAATAAAGGACAGCGATTTTTCTAAGGAGATATTAGTGGGTATTAAGTTTAAGGCGGCAATCAGAAACCTAACCGCATTTATATATAAGGTAGAGACTTCGCCGCTTTTACTGCGGATTAATGCTTTGCGGCTAAACTGCAAAGATGAAAATCGCTCTTCTTTGGAAGGAGATATTGAGATAAGAAGGATTTATTTCAATCCATAGGAATCTATGAAGATGAAAACCACAAACTTTATTTTAATAGACAAGTTGATATGCTTAACTTCTATATTGGTTTTGTTTGTATTTCTTTGTGATTTATATTACGTTGACAGAACGACTCATGAATCAACGCATCCCATTAATTCTAAATTATCAGTTTTATTATTGGAAGAAAAAACAATTGAGCCCTTGGATTATTATGAGAAAGAGATTTCTGGGAGGAACATATTCAAGCAGGGATTAGGCGAATACAATTTTGCTAAATCAATTCCCACAGAGCCTGTTTTTAAAGAATTATTAAAGGATTTGTGTATTTTAGGAATAGTATCAGGTGTTAACAAGCAGGTTATCATAGAAGATGCTAAATCAGGTAAGACATACTTTTTATTTACAGGCGATTATGTGGGCGAGATTGAAGTAAAAGCAATTTATCCAGATAGAGTAGAGTTGGAATTTAAAGGGGAAAAGATAAGCCTATTTTTGTAAATTTACACAAGGGGGAAAAATGACAAAAAGATTATTTGTTATCATTTCATGTTTAGGATTTATATGCGGCCAGTATTCGCTCTTTGCCGATGAGGCGCAAGGCGGAGGCAACAAGACGATGGCACAACAGGAAGCGCCTCATAAGATTTCTTTGGATATTAAAGGAATGGAAATAGTGGATGTTCTGAAGCTTTTAGCCAACGAAGGAGGTTTGAATATAGTAGTAGGCAAAAACGTAAGCGGCAGGGTTTCCGTATTCTTAAAAGATGTGGATATCTGGGATGCCTTCGAGATTATCATAGCTACTAATGGCTTGGCCTATGAGAAGCAGGCGGCTATTGTAAAGGTTATGAATGCGCAGGATTATGAATTAATTTATGGAGAGAAATTCGGCGATAGGAAAATAGTCGGCACCAGAAAGGTAAAATATGCGGATGCCAAGGATTTGAGCAATTCGTTAAACAATATAAAAAGTTCTTTGGGCAGAGTGGTTATCGATGAAAGTTCCAATTCTCTTATATTGCTGGATGTTCCTGAAAAAATACAGGCGATGATGGATGTTATAGACAAGATGGATAAACCATCAGGATTAGAAACGAGGGTATTCGAATTAAATTATGCGCAGCCTAAAATAATAAGGGAGCAGCTGTTAGAGGTTTTGACTAAAGATTTAGGCTCGGCAAGGATTGATGAACGCACTAATAAAATTGTAGTTGTGGATTATCCCGATAAAATCGCCCAGATGGAGAAAATAGTCAAAGCATTCGATGAAAGGACAAAACAGGTTCTTATCGAGGCAAAGATTATGCAGGTTACTTTAAGCGACGAATATCAGATGGGTATAGATTGGAAGGTTATTGCCGGCAAGCAGCTTAATTTAACGGCGTTTAATATAAATCGCGCTTTGGATATAAGCAGTAGCCAAATAGTCGCAGGCACAGCTGTTCCTGCCTCGACAGAGGACTTCAGGGTTGTGGTGAACATGCTCAAGACATTTGGCGATGTGCGGACGCTTTCTACTCCGCGCATTACGACTACAAACGGCCAGGAGGCAAAAATTTTAGTGGGCTCAAAAGAAGTATATGTAACAAGCACCGTCGTAGCTTCCGAGGCGACGACGACTACTTCGGAAGCGGTGCAGTTTGTGGATGTAGGGGTGAAGCTTTATGTTACCCCTATAATCAATAAAGATAACTTTATTACTATGAAGATTAGGCCTGAGGTGAGTTCTGTGTCAAAAGAGTTTACTAAAAGCGACGGCACAAAGATTCCTGTTGTGGGGACTTCGGAAGCAGAGACATCAGTTATCGTCAAAGATGGCGTAACTATAGTAATGGGCGGTTTGATGAAAGACGAAAAGACCAAAAATGTATACAAGATTCCTTTGTTGGGAGAAATACCTTTTTTAGGGGCATTTTTCAGGAGGACAGAAGACGAAAATACCAAGACGGAATTGGTTATATTTCTCACCCCCCGCATTGTGTCCGGAGAGGAGGATATGCTGAAAATTAGAAAGGGAGGCTGATTAGATTGATTTGAGGATTATTTCAGCTGCGCGACGGGACGCGCCCGGTAAACCGAGGTGCGTTTTTATTTGAGATAGCCCTTGTTTTACCCGATTGTATTTTTCCTTGTTTTTTAACAGGGAAATCGTTTCTTTGGCAATCGGGCCTGGCTTTGCCCCGAATTGCACGAATTCCGGCGCGACTTTTTTTCCTGCCACAACATTTACCAGCCCGATATAAGGTATTTTTATCATAAGCCTGGCATATGCCCAGGTAAGAAAACTTACTTTATATACAATCAGCATAGGCGTATTTAGTATGCCTGCTTCAAGAGTGGCTGTTCCAGAGGCAATCAATCCGACGTCGGAGTTTGCGATTGCGTTGTAGTGCTGGCTGTCCAGCATAAGTATAGGCAGTCCTGATGCCCTTATGAGGTTGTGATAGGTGTTTATGTCCACATTTGAGGCGCTCAGCACGAGGAATTGCGCTTCGGGAAATTCCTTGTATATGATTTTTGCCGACTCAATCATTACCGGAAGCATTTTTTCCACTTCGCTGTTCCTTGAGCCGGGCAAAAGGCCTATTATGGGCTTTTTGTTTTTTATGTAAAAGGCGTCCAGAAATTCCTCTTTTGTCATTGTAAGATGCACCCTGTCCAGCAGGGGATGGCCTACGAATTCAGCATCCACGCCGTGTTTTTTGTATAATTCTTTTTCGAAATCAAAGAGGACAATCATCTTGTCCACGTTCTTTCTTATGATTTCGACGCGGTTTTCGCCCCACGCCCAGACCTGCGGGGAGATATAATAAATTACCTTAAAGCCCCTCTTTTTTAATTCTTTAGCCAGCCTGATGTTGAAACCTGGATAGTCTACCAGTATCACAGCTTCGGGTTTTTCGGCGACAGCCTTGTTTATGAAGTCCCAGAATAGTTTCCTGAAGAGGAATATATTCTTGAGTACTTCTGTAAAGCCCACCACCGCTATTGTGGTCAGGTCAAAGAAGAGTTTTACGCCTTCTTCGCGCATGCGCTTGCCGCCTAAGCCCATCAGGGTGATTTGAGGATCAAGCAGCCTTAATTCCCTGACAAGGGTGGCTGCGTGCATATCCCCGGATACTTCTCCGGCGACTATAAATATCTTCTTGTGTGCCATATTTTCCTTAATATCTGGTCTGCCAGATGCAGAGCTTGGTAGGCGTCTAAACCTGATACGAGAGGCGTTTTATGGTTGATGATGCAGTCTATAAAAGACTCGATTTCTTTTTTCAAAGGTTCCTCTTTTTCTATCGGTAAGGGATTGCCGATTATCCTGCCGTTTTCTTTCTTATATAAGGATGCTTCCTGGCTTACATAGTCAAGCGATATGTAGGCGTCCGTGAGGAATATCCTTATTTTTCTCATCGATTCGTCGGAGATGCGGCTGGCGGTAAGGTTGCATACGCAGCCGTTTTTAAAAGTGAGCCTTACGTTGGCGATATCTTCATAGAAAGTAAGCACCGGAACGCCCACGGCATCCACGTGTTTTACAGTTGATTTAACTATCCCCAGGACAATGTCAATATCGTGAATCATAACGTCCAGGACCACGCCGATATCCAGCGAGCGGTGCGGGAACGGGCTTAGGCGGTGGCATTCTATAAAACGGGGGTTATCCACTATCGGCTCAATCGCCGAGAACGCGCTGTTGAATCTTTCCACGTGGCCGACCTGCATGGTAATTCTGTTTTTCTTTGCCAGTTTGGTTAATTCTTTTGCCTGCGTCAGGTTGTTTGTTATGGGTTTCTCTATAAGGACATTGACGCCTTTATTGATGAAATCTTTGGCTATCTGGTAGTGCTGATTGGTGGGGACGGCTATGCTGACGGCGTCTACTTTTCCGATTAAATCCTTGTGGCTGGAGAATTTAGGGGTATTAAACTGTCCGGCAAGCAGTTCCAACTTTTCTTTGGAGGTGTCGCATACACCAACGAGCTCTACACTGTCCAATTCCTTATAAACCCTGGTATGTATAGAGCCTAATCTGCCTGTTCCGATTACCCCAACTCTTAACTTTTTCATAGTGGCTAATATACTAACAAAGACCTCGACAAAAGTCAACTCGTATGTTAATATATGGATTCCGTAAGAGCTTTAAGCCGTAACTTATATCCCTATAGGAGGTTTCGACTTTAATTATGATATTTGGCGATTATTTTTCTATGCTCAGATTCACCAAGCCGCACCGCAAAGTCTTTGCCCTGGCAGTGTTCTTTATGCTATGCACCGCCTTGTTTGACTGCGTCTCTATTGGCATGATCCTTCCAATGATAGATAAAATCATCATCGGCAAGGAAATGGTTTTTCCTTACAAATTGCCCGCATTTGCCGACGCTGCAGTCCAGTATGTAAACGCTATGTCGCGCTGGACGCTGCTTTATATTATGGGCTATGTGGTGGCGGTTTTATTTCTGCTAAAAGGTTTGTTTACATTCCTGCATACCTATTTTATGTCTAAAGTCGGCCAGCTCGTGGTAAGGGATATACGAAACGGCATATACGCCAAACTGCAGGAGATGTCCCTTGAGTATTTTACCCGCAAGAGGGGCGGAGAGCTAATTTCCCGCATTACTAATGACGTCAGGTTCGTGGAGAACGCTGTTTCCTACGGGGTAACGGATTTATTCTACCAGTCTTTCCAGGTTGTGTTCTTTGCTATTATGGTTTTCATCGTGCATTGGAAACTTGCGTTTTTGTCTTTTGTGCTTTTGCCTTTGATAAGTTTTCCTATCGTGAAAGTGGGGAGAAAGATCAGGAAATTAAGCCTGCAGACGCAGGAGAAAATGGCGGATATCAATTCATTACTGGTTGAAACAATTAACGGCGTGCGCATAGTAAGGGCATTCTCCATGGAAGAGGTGGAGTTGTCTAAATTCAAGTCGCAGAACCACGACTTCTTCAAGTTTACGATGAAGACCATTAAGCGCACCGCGCTGCTTGCTCCTTTGACGGAGTTTTTCGGCGCGGCGTTCGGCGGATTTATACTGGTGATAGTCGGCAGGAGGGTTATATCGGGCGAGTTTTCCTTCGGCGTTTTTGCGCTGTTTTTGGGCGCGTTATTTTCAATGATAAGGCCTTTCAAGAAATTGAGCCAGGTTAATTCCATAAACCAGCAGGCGCTGGCTGCCAACGACAGGATTTATGAGGTTTTAAATTCCCAGCCGTCGGTAGTCGAGAGAAAAGACGCCGTAATTTTAGAAAAAGTAAAAGGCGGCATAGTTTTTGAAGGCGTTACTTTTTCCTACGAGAATGACATTATTTTAAAAGATATAAGTTTTGAGTCAAAGCAGGGCGAGATTATAGCGATAGTCGGGCCAAGCGGCGTCGGCAAATCCACGCTGGTAGATTTAATCCCGCGTTTTTACGACCCGCAAAATGGCCGCGTCTTGATTGACGGCCAGGATATACGCGGTTTCAACATAAAGTCACTGCGTTCGCACATAGGCATAGTTACCCAGGAGACGATACTTTTTAACGATTCGGTGAAAGGCAATATTTCCTACGGCAGAAAAGACGCGTCCGAGGCCAATATTATAAAAGCAGCCAAAGAGGCGTTTGCCCATGATTTCATAATGAAGCTGCCGCAGGGATACGATACGTTTATAGGCGACAGGGGTGTTAAATTATCCGGCGGAGAAAGGCAGCGCATAGCTATCGCAAGGGCGATATTGAAGAATCCCCCCATTCTCATACTGGATGAGGCTACTTCGCAGCTGGATGCTGAGTCTGAACGCCTCGTGCAGGAGACGCTGAATAAGCTTATTAAGGGCAGGACCGTATTTATTATAGGGCATAGGCTTTCGTCTTTACGAAACGCCACAAAGATTATCGTTCTGGTAGGCGGCCGCATAGCAGAACAAGGGACTCATGAGGAGTTGATGGCTAAGGATTTGGGTTCATACAGAAAGTTGTACGAGACGCAGGTCTTAAGCCTCACCTGAAGCAAAAATCTATTGCAAAGACATCTATTTATGTTATACTATCTTTCAATTTTCACACGGAAAGTTAATTCGCTTGCCATTATTTCATCGGCGGGCTCATTAAAAGGAGGAGAGTAAAATTGCAGACAGAACTTATTAAACAACTTTTGGAAGCAGGTGTCCATTTTGGGCATCAAAGTAAACGCTGGAATCCCAAGATGAAGAAGTATATTTTTGGGCAGAAGGCAGGGATTTACATAATAGACCTGGAAAAGACAGTTGAGTGCCTGGATAAGGCGCGCAACTTCATTTCCGAGGTAATCAGCCAGGGCAAGAGCGTCTTATTTGTGGGCACAAAGAAACAGGCGCAGGAAATCGTCTTGGAAGAGGCAAAGCGCTGCGAAGTTTTTTCTGTTACCTATCGCTGGATAGGGGGCCTTCTTACTAATTTTCAGACGGTAAGAAAGAACGTCCAGCGTCTTAAAGACATAGAAGAGATGGAGCAGGACGGACGCATTAACAGGCTTACCAAGAAAGAAATAGCCAAATTTATGAAGGAAAAGGAAAAACTCAATAGGAATCTTTTAGGCATAGTCGAGATGGATAAGCTGCCGGGCGTTCTGTTTGTAATCGATCCTAAAAAAGAAGAAACAGCTGTTCTTGAAGCCAATCGCCTTAACATTCCCGTGATTGCCTTGATTGATACGAATTGCGACCCGGACAAAATCGCTTTTCCCATACCGGGCAATGACGATGCGTTGAAGTCCATACGCATAGTTACTTCTTTGATGGCTGATAGCGTTATCGAAGCAAAGAAGAGCTATAGGGAAGTGCTAAGGGTTTTGGAGGAACAGAAGAAGGCGGAAGAGGTTATTGCCGAAGAAGAACCTGTTATTGAAGAAGAGATAGCCGAAAAGATAGAAAAGATTGAAGAGAAAGAAGCAGGGAAAATAACGTCTAAGGCCAGACCTCGCAGTAAAGGCAAGAAACCAGAAGAAATTTAAAACAAGATTACAATTCATAAATATTAAAATAAGATAGGAGTTCGAGAAATGGCGACTACGACAGATAAAATCAAACAACTCAGGGAAAATACTGGCGCAGGAGTAATGGAGTGCAAGAAGGCTTTGGAGCAGGCAAAAGGAGATTTTGACAAGGCTAAGGAAATATTAAAAGAAAGAGGTGCGGAGATAGCGGCGAAAAAGGCAGACCGCGTTACCTGCGAAGGCAGAATCGTAAGTTATATCCATCACAACCATAAAATAGGTTCGATGGTCGAGATAAATTGCGAGACGGATTTTGTGGCGAAAAATGACGACTTCGCCAAATTATGCAAAGATGTGGCTATGCACATAACTGCTGCGCAGCCGTTATACTTAAAAAAAGAAGATGTCTCCAAAAAGGATATACCCGAAGGCGAGAAGCCGGCAGATTTTTATAAGAGGGTCTGTCTTTCGGAGCAGCCTTTCATTAAGGACGACAAGATGACTATCGGCGAATATGTGGCTGCTATGATTGCCAAGACAGGCGAGAATATCGTTATAAAAAGGTTTGTTGTTTTTTCTATCGGTGGATAATATTTTTAGATGAAGAATAAGAAGATAGTCTATAAGCGTATTGTGTTGAAATTGAGCGGCGAAGCCCTCCAGGGAGAACATTCCCACGGAATTGACCCCAGAGTTTTAAATTCATTAGCCAACCAGATTAAAAGGGTTAAAAAATTAGGCGTTGAGATTGCTCTGGTAGTCGGCGGCGGAAACATATTCAGAGGGCAGTCGAGTTCCGGAAGTTTTGGCATGGAAAGGGCGATTGGAGATTATATGGGCATGCTGGCAACCGTTATAAATGGATTAGCATTGCAGGAGACGCTGGAAAAGCTCGGCGTTCCTACGCGCGTGATGACGGCAATTGAGATGCACCAGATAGCTGAACCCTATATAAGGAGAAGGGCGATAAGGCATTTAGAAAAAGGCATAACAGTAATATTTGTGGCAGGCACCGGCAATCCTTATTTTACGACCGATACGACAGCCGCTTTAAGGGCGATGGAAATCGGCGCGGATGTCATTTTAAAGGCGACTAAAGTCGACGGCGTATATTCAGCTGATCCTGTCAAAGTGAAAGACGCCAAGAAATATGAGCAATTAAAATATATTGAGGTCCTTAAGCGCCGTCTGAAGATAATGGATGCTACCGCCATAAGCTTATGCATGGACAATAATCTCCCCATAATAGTTTTTAACCTCAAAAAAGAAGGCAACCTCGAGCGTATAATTATGGGCGAGAAGATTGGCACTACGGTTCACTAACTCGTCGGTAAATCCGAATTAAATAAAATATTTTTAGCGGGAGGGAGATTGATATGTTAGCCAAAGATGTTTTAAAGGATACAGAAGACAAGATGAAACATGCTTTGGATGCTATGAACCGCGAATTCAGCGAAATAAGGACTGGACGCGCAAATCCTCATTTGGTAGAAGGCATAAAAATCGATTATTACGGCACGCCTACGATGTTGAAGCAGCTGGCTTCTATTTCTGTGCCGGACGCAAGGCTGATAGTTATACAACCCTGGGATCCTACTGCCGTTGCCGAGATCGAGAAAGCAATACTCAAGTCGAACTTAGGGCTTAACCCTATGAATGACGGCAAGGCAATACGTCTGGCGGTTCCTCAATTGTCCAAGGAGCGTCGGGAGGAGTTGATCAAATTAGTCAAGGATTTGTCGGAAAAAGGAAGGGTATCTTTGCGGACTATCCGTCGCGACGCCAATGAGTTGGTGAAAAAATTAGAGCAGGACAAGAAAATTACCGAGGATGATAAATTTAAGAGCCAGGAAGATATTCAGAGATTAACCGATAAATATATAGAGAAGGTAGAACAGATACTCAAAGATAAAGAGAAAGAATTAACCGAATTTTAGCTATTAAAAAATAGCAGCGTTTTTTGCCAAAAAGATACACCAATATTTCTTATGATCAGGGGCCACTAGCTCATCAGGTAGAGCACCGCCCTTTTAAGGCGGTTGTGCCGCGTTCGAGTCGCGGGTGGCCCATAGGTTTTATGTAAATTTGCCGTGGTGGCGGAATTGGCATACGCGTTAGGCTTAGGACCTAATGTCCGCGAGGGCTTGAGAGTTCGACTCTCTCCCACGGCACCAAGGTCATAATTTATAGATAGGTATTTTATTAGGCTTAATCATCGTTCATTCTAAATTTTACAACATTGTCTTATGATGCGGGTGTAGCTCAGTTGGTAGAGCACCACGTTGCCAACGTGGTTGTCGTGGGTTCGAAGCCCATCACCCGCTCCAGGTTAATTCACAGAGTCCGCCACTGAAACCAACTACTAAGATACCAGGCGGGTTCGCCTAAAATTTATAGAATATGGCAGACTATAATTTATGCTCACTGGCGTTTGATAAATCATCTGCTCATTAAAAGGAGGTCAAGTGAAGACATAACTTACGGAGCGATAGCGACGCAAGTTATGAGTCTGAACTTGACCCAGCACCTTTTTAGTATTAAATGATTTTAAGAGTTAATTCTTTAAATCCTTTGAATATGTAAAAGGTGCTGGGTTTAATTCGCGCATATAACTTATGTCGTTTTTCGACTCCATAAGTTATGCGCTCATTAAAGGAGGCTCAATGAAAGTGTTCGATTTTCTATCCAAAAAGGCAATTAAAGTCAATTTAGCGTCAACCACAAAGAAAGACACAATAGAAGAATTGGTGGATTTATTGATAGCCAGCGGAGACATAGCCAAGAAAGATCGTACGCAGTTAATCGAAGCGTTGATGGCCAGAGAGGCGCTTGGTTCGACCGCTATAGGCCATAATGTGGGTATACCGCACGCAAAGACGGATTGCGTTAAACGCCTGGTTGCCGCGTTAGGCATTTCCCAAAAAGGCGTTGATTTCGATTCTTTAGACGGAGAGCCGGTATATATTTTCTTTTTGCTTGTTGCGCCGCAGGATTCCGCTGGCCCGCATTTAAAAGCCCTGGCTTGCATATCGCGCCTGACAAAGGATAAATTTTTCAGAGACAGTTTAAAACAGGCAAAAGACGAAAAATCCGTACTGAAGATAATTTCACACGAGGATGAAAAAGCTTAATTTTAAGCCGTTATTTAATATCAAGTGGTTATACCCCGGAATGAGAATCAAAAGGTGGATTATCCTTTTGATATTGGGGATTCTGCTGATAGCCTCAGGTCTTGCGGGCGGCGTATTGACCATACGTTCTGCCAATGTAGTTTCGTTTAATGCGGATTTCGTAAAGGCGGCGTATACGCTGGATCTTATTATCGGGGCGTGGCTGGTTATCCAGGCTTTGAAAAAGATATTTCGTTCCATTGTCAGTTTATTTCTGCCCGAGAAGGAAGAGAAATTTATAGATATTGTTTATCAGAAGAGACAGTTGGCAAGAGGCCCTAAGGTTGTAGCGATTGGAGGAGGGACTGGTTTATCCACATTGTTGCACGGCTTAAAAGAGCACACAGACCATAATAGCGCGATTGTAACCGTTGCTGACGATGGAGGAAGCTCGGGAAGATTGAGGCAGCAGTTTGATATTCTTCCCCCTGGAGATATTCGTAACTGTTTGGTGGCTTTGGCTGATACAGAGCCTTTGATGCATAAACTGTTTCAATTCAGGTTCGACAAGGATTCGGAGTTTTCCGGACATAACTTCGGTAACCTGTTTATTACGGTTATGACTCAGTTGACAGGAGATTTTGAGCAAGCCATAAAAGAATCAAGCAAGGTCTTGGCTATACGCGGACAGGTAATTCCTTCTACGTTGAGCAAGGTGACGCTGGTCGCTAAACACACCGACGGAAGCCAGACAGAAGGGGAGGCAAAAATTCCCCACGCAGGCAGGCCGATAGACAGAGTCTATTTGAATCCGCAGGAGAGCGCGGCGACTCCTGAAGCGGTCAAAGCGATTAATGACTCCGATATAATTATCTTTGGCCCGGGCAGTTTATATACAAGCATTATTCCCAATCTTTTAATTAAAGAGATAACTGACGCGATAGTAAATTCCAAAGCCATTAAATTTTATATCTGCAATATTATGACCCAGCGCGGCGAGACGGATAATTTTAACGCCTTTGACCATTTGCGGGTGTTGATTGCGCATTCGCATCCGCGCATAATAGATTACTGTGTTGTTAATACAGGAGAGATATCGCAGGAGATTCTTAAGAAATATGAGACAGGAGATTGTTCTTTTGTCGAGCCTTCCGTAGACAAAATACGTGATTTAGGCTACAGGATAATATCCGATAATTTTGTAAGTATCAGCAATGATTTGGTCAGGCATAATGATTTAAAGCTGGCCCAGGAGATTATAAAAGTCTTCAATTTAAAAAGGCATGCAAGGTCAAGATAAAAAAGTTAATTTATTGATTGCTATACATTGCCACCAGCCGGTGGGCAATTTTCCCGGGATATTCCAGGACGCGTTTGAAAAGGCATACCTGCCTTTTTTGGACGTATTTGAAGATTTTACGAACATAAAATTATCGTTCCATTATTCAGGGAGCCTTTTGGATTGGCTGGTGCAAAAGCACCCGGAATTCATAGAGAGGTTAAAGGTATTAGTAAAAGAGCGAAGGATAGAAATAATCGGCGGCGGATATTTTGAGCCAATGCTGGCCCTTATCCCTTTTAGGGATGCCATGGGTCAGATTTCTAGATTTAAGGAAAAAGTAAAAGATGTTTTTGGTTGCGAGTTCAGAGGCGCCTGGCTTACGGAGAGGATTTGGGAGCCGAAGATCCCTTATATTCTGAACGCAGCAGGCATAGATTTTACAATTGTCGACGATTATCATTTTAAGATTACAGGGAGAGATACCGAGAAGCTGAATGGATATTATTTAAGCGAGGAAGAATCTAAGGGGGTATTTGTATTCCCCGGCTCGGAACGGTTAAGGTATCTGCTTCCTTTCAGGCTGCCCGGGGAAACCATTTCTTATTTAAGGGAGAGGCTTAACTCTGAGCAGTCAGATTTAACCATAACTTTTGCCGATGACGGAGAGAAGTTCGGACTCTGGCCCGGGACAAATAAATGGGTTTACAGAGAAAAATGGCTGAAAAATTTCTTTACGGCGCTGGAGGAAAATAAGGAGTGGATTAGCACTCTTACGTTCTCCGAACATATAAAGAGGTCAAAGCCTGCAGGCAGCATATATCTGCCGTGTGCAAGCTACAGGGAGATGCTGGAGTGGTCCGGGGGATTTTTCAGGAATTTCTTTATAAAATACCCCGAAGCCAACAATATGCATAAAAAAATGTTTTTTGTAAGCCGCAGGCTCGCAGAGCTGGAAGATAAACAGATTGCTTCTTCGGACAAACTGGATTTGGCAAAGAAATACTTATATATGGGTCAGTTTAACGATGCCTACTGGCATGGCATCTTCGGAGGTTTGTATCTTAGTCATCTGCGCTGCGAGGTTTACGAGAACCTTATAAAAGCGGAAAATCTGGTTGAAGAGATAGAGAAGAGCAAAGAAAAAATTGTTCAGTATGATTTTGACAAAGACGGCAAAGACGAGCTGATAGTGTCTACCAAGAGGATGAGATTGTATTTTAGGCCCGAAGAGGGAGCGACAATTTCCGAGTGGGATGACAAATCTAAATGTTTTAATCTGACAAATACGATAGCGCGCAGGTTTGAACATTACCATCAGCAGATAAAAGAAAAGATTAAGCAGCAGCCTTATGAAAAAGACATGGAGGTTAAAGGGATAAAGAGCATCCACGACCACAATGCAGTCAAAGGTTCTGATCTCGACAGGGTTTTATTCTATGACAGGTATCCTCGTTATAGCTTGAGGGATTATTTATTGGACGCAAAGACGAGTTTAGAGGATTTTTACCAGGGGAAATTTACGGAAGTGGCAAAGTCGGCCAATGCCGTATACGATTTAGCTGAAAAAGCAGAAGACAGTAAAAAAGTGTTGAAGTTCTCCCGTAAGGAAATTATAGATTTGTGTCTCGTAAAGATAACAAAGATAATTACAATAGCGAATAATGTTATGTCAGTCGAGTATTTTCTGGAAAATTTCGGCATAAAGAAGATAGATTTTATTTTTGGTCCGGAATTTAATTTATCTTTATATGACTCCGAATTGGGCGAAGCAGCTAATGAAGAAGAAAATGCCTCCAGCTTTGTTGTCAACGACCTCTGGAAGGATATAAGACTGGATTATTCTATAAATCCTTCATCCAGGATATGGACTTTTCCGGTTGAGACCATATCGGATTCCGAATCGGGAGCAGAAAAAATGTACCAGGAGTTATGTTTATTTTTTAATTGGAAAGTATCCTTGGAACAGAACAGCCAGTTTAAGGCAAAACTGGAACTGAAGTTATCTTAATATGGGCTTTAAAGTCATTAAAAAAAAGATTAAGGTTAGGAATAAGCAGGGCCTGCATGCAAGGCCGGCTGCTTTATTTGTGCAATTGGCCAATAAATTTAGCTCTGCTATAACCGTCTCCAAAGACGGACAGGATGTCAACGGCAAGTCTATTATGGGCATACTTATGCTGGCGGCGGAAAAAGGCAGTGAAATTTTAATCACCGCAGAAGGCGATGATGCAAGAGAAGCCTTGGAGGCTTTGGAGGAGTTAGTCAGTGAAGGCAAATGAAGTTATTTTAAAGGGAATCCCGGCGGCGCCTGGAATTAAAATAGGCAAGGCGCACCTTTTGGGGGGCGAGGACTACCTTGTGCAGAAAAACCATATTGCCGACGAGAACATACCGGCGGAGATACTGCGTTTTGAGGAAGCGCTTATTAAGACGCGCAAGGAAATTTTGATTCTGCAGGAAAAGGTTGCAAAAGGCATGGGTACAGAACACGCGGAGATTTTTGATGCCCACTTGTTAGTACTCGAAGACCGTATGCTTATAGAAGAGGTAATCTCCCGGGTAAAAAAGGAAAAAATCGGCATAGATTATATATTTTCGGAAGTGCTGAAGAGATACGCCGATGTATTTGCCAAAGTGGAAGACGAATACCTAAAAGAAAGGATTAGCGATATAAACGACGTGGGCAGGCGCGTATTGAGGAATCTTTTAGGCAAGCAGCACACAGTCCTTGAAGAATTAAAGGATCCCGTTATTGTTGTGGCGCACGACCTTTCTCCGTCAGATACGGCAACGATGTATCACAAGAGCGTCATCGGATTTGTCACCGATATAGGAGGAAAAACTTCTCATACGGCAATTATGGCAAAATCCCTGGAAATACCGGCGGTCGTAGGTTTGGAAACAGCCACGCAGCAGATTAAAGAAGAATATACGCTGATTCTAGACGGCAATTCCGGGCTTGTAATCATAAATCCCAAACAGGAGACTTTAAATAAATATGAGCGCAAAAAAGAGAAAATTAAGGATTTAAGCAGGATATACGTTACTTTGAGGGATTTGCCGGCGATAACGCTGGATGGCCGCGAGGTGGAATTGGCTGCAAATATTGAGTTGCCCCAGGAGATTCCTTCGGTAAAAGAGCACGGTGTACACAGTATCGGTCTTTACCGCACAGAGTTCTTTTATATGAATAGGAAGGACTTGCCTTCTGAAGACGAACAATTTGAGGCATATAAATATGTGGCTGAAGCAATGAAACCGAAATCCGTAATTATCAGGACGCTCGATTTGGGAGGAGATAAGTTCCTTTCGCAGCTGCAGATTCCCCATGATATGACTCCATTCTTGGGATGGCGCGCCATACGTTTCTGCTTGGCCAGGCCAGATATATTCAAGACGCAGTTAAGAGCTATTTTACGCGCATCTAAATACGGAAATTTAAAAATTATGTACCCGATGATTTCAGGGATAGAGGAGTTAAAGCAGGCAAATAAATTGATAGAGGAGTCAAAGAAGGAATTACGCGCAGAAAAAATTGCCCACAATGAAGAGTTGGAAGTAGGGGTGATGATAGAGGTGCCTTCAGCGGCATTGACCTGCGATATATTGGCAAAAGAAGCGGCATTTTTCAGCATAGGGACAAATGATTTGATTCAATATTCTCTGGCAGTAGATAGGACTGACGAAAAAGTATCTTATCTCTATGAGCCGACGCATCCGGCGGTGCTGAGGCTTATAAAGAATATTATTGAAGCGGGCCATAAGGGAGGCATAAACGTGGGCATGTGCGGCGAAATGTCCGGCGAACCGGCGTTTGCCCTGCTGTTATTAGGTTTGGGTTTGGATGAGTTCAGTATGCCGGCGATAGCCGTCTCCCGCATAAAACAAATAATCAGGTCGGTTAATTTTAAAGATGCCCAGGATATAGCGCACAAGGCGTTAGATTTATCCAAGAGCAAAGAAGTAGAAAAATTTGCAAAGGAACAATTGCACAACATATTGCCGAAGTTTTATCTAAAGTAATAAAAGGAGCAGCTATGATTGATTTGAATAGCCTCGTAGGGTTAGATATCAGGTTCGACGAGAACAAATGCAGTCTAAGTTTTAATGAAGGCGTTACAGAAAGAGAACCCGCGGTGCGTACCATTGAACAGATGAAAGAAGTTTTAGCGGATGATTCTGTTTCCGGGCCACAGGAATTATATTACATGTACAGGAACATCCACGCGATAAAAGACAACGCTATCATAAAGCAGAATAAGTTAAGGTTTGATATCACAATAATAAAGCCGGATAAACTGGGCAGCGAATTAATGAAGACAGCGGGCCATTACCATCCTAAGAGTTATCCCGAGCTTTACGAAGTCGTTTACGGCGAGGCGTTATGCTTGCAGCAAAGATACAATAAGAATGATTTCAGGAAGATAGAGGAAGTAATTGTGGTGAAGGCAAAGCAGGGGCAAAAGATTGTCTGCCTGCCGTATTTCGGGCACATATTGATAAACCCCGGCGATAAACCTTTGATTACTTCCAACTGGGTAAGTTCCGAGTTCAGCTCGGAATATGAATTATACAAAGAATCAAAAGGCGCGGCTTATTACGCATTTTCTAAAAATAAGAATATCGAGTGGATCAGGAATGACTTTTTTACTCAGGCGCCTGACATAAATTTTGTTGTCCCTAACGACGAAATCAAAGAATTCGGGCTAAAAACAGGGGTTCCTATGTATTCCCTGATAAAAGATTTGAAGAAGATTGATTTTTTGAATAATCCCGATAAATACAGATACGATAATGTCTTTAAAAAGTAACTTCAGCGCCATTATCCTTGCGGGAGGATATGCTACAAGGCTCTACCCTATTACTTTGGATGTATCCAAGCCGCTGCTCAAAATTGACAAAAGGGCGATAATAGATTTTTCCATACACCAGCTCAAAGGTATAGAAGCCGCTAAGGAAATAATAGTTGTTACGAACGAGAAGTTCTTCGGCGACTATCTTAGGTGGAAGAAGAAACTCAGGATTAAGAAGAAAGTAATAATCGTTAATGATAAGACAAGGACCGACGCCCATAAGTTAGGGGCTGTGGGCGACATATACTACGCCATAAGGAAAAGAAAAATAGCGAATGATGTTTTGGTAATCGGCGGCGATAATATTTTTGAAGGCAGCCTCCCTTGTTTTGTGAATTCCGCAAGGAATAAATCCCCGAATATTTCCATAGGGGTTTACGATTTAAAACGCAGGTCCATCGCCAGCAGGTATGGCGTAGTAAAAATTGACAAAGGCAATAGGGTTCTGGAATTTAAGGAGAAGCCGAGAAGGCCGGAATCTTCCATAGTAGCAATGTGCATGTATTATTTCCCCAAGGATACGCTGGCATATTTTAGGGAATATATTAAGGATCTGCGTATGGATACAGACAGGGCAGGCGATTATATAAAGTGGTTAATGGCAAAGAGAAGCCTTTATGGTTTTAAATTTTCAGGGGCATGGTGGGATATAGGGCAGTTAGATACATATCATAAAGCGCAAAGATATTTTTCCAAAGAAGATAAATAAGTTAGATGAGATATAATTCAATAACGATAGTATAGGAGGAATAAAGAAATGGATAAAACGCATGTGAAGCTTGTAACGTCAGAATCGGTAGGCGAAGGCCATCCGGATAAATTATGCGACCAGATTTCCGACGCTGTATTGGATGATGTGCTGCGCCAGGATTCAAAAGGAAGAGTCGCCTGTGAGACATATGTAACAATGGGGTTGCTTATTATAGGCGGCGAAATTACGACCAGCGCCTATGTGGACGTTATAAACTTGGCAAGAAAAGTCGTAAAAGATATAGGGTATACCGACCCAAAATACGGATTTAATTATGAGACATGCGCGATAATCAATACGATACATTCGCAGTCGCCTGATATCGCACAGGGAGTTGACAGGGGCGGAGCAGGAGACCAGGGCGTTATGATTGGTTATGCCTGCGATGATACTGATGTTTATATGCCGCTTCCTATAATCCTTTCGCATAAATTGGTAAAGCGCGTTGCCGACGTAAGGAGAAAAGGCATATTAGAATATTTAGGTCCGGATTGCAAATCGCAGGTAACAGTAAGGTATAAGAATGATAAACCGGAAAAGGTCGTCAGTGTCGTGTTAGCCTGTCAGCATACGGATGAGATTTTAGATAAGTCAGGAGACTATATTACTCCGGAATCCAAGAAAGAAATAATAAAATATATAGCTGATCCGGTTTTAAAGGGATGGACTACAAAGGATACGGTATATTACATCAACGAAACCGGTAAATTTACAATCGGCGGACCGCAGTCCGATACAGGTATGACCGGCAGGAAAATAGTCGTCGATACTTACGGCGGCGTGATTTCCCACGGCGGCGGCGCTTTTTCGGGGAAAGACCCTACGAAAGTAGACCGTTCAGCCACTTATATGGCGCGTTATGTTGCCAAGAATGTCGTAGCAGCAGGGTTGGCGAAGAAGTGCATGATACAGCTTGCTTATGTAATCGGCAAGGCAGAGCCGGTATCGGTTATGGTGGATACATTTTGCACGGCAAAGATATCCGAGGATAAGATTTTGAAAATTATCCTGGATAGTTTTGATTTGACCCCGAGGGGGATAATTAAGAAATTGGATTTGCTCAGGCCTATTTTCCAGAAGACAGCCTGCTACGGTCACTTCGGCAGGACTGAGCATGAGTTTAGCTGGGAAAGGCTGGATATGGTTGAAACCTTGAAGAAGAAAGTCAAATGAAGACGCAACTTACGGAGCGTAAGCGAACGTAAATTACTGTCTGAATTTGACCCAGCACCTTTTTAGTATTAAGCAATTTTAATGATTATTTCTTTAAATCTTTTGAATATGTAAAAGGTGCTGGGTTCAATTCGCGCAGACAATTTACATTCACTATCGTTCTGTAAATTGTGCGCTAATTGAAGAAAGCGAGAATATGATGAAATACGACATTAAAGATATCAGTCTATCCAGGAAGGGAAAGCTTCGCATAGAATGGGCAATGAATAATATGCCCGTGCTGAATTTGATTCGCAAGCGCTTTGAGAAGGAGAAGCCGTTAAAGAATACCAGGCTTGCATGCTGTTTACATGTTACGACGGAGACAGCAGCTTTGATGCTTACTTTAAAGTCAGGAGGGGCTAGCGTTGCGTTGTGTGCTTCCAATCCTTTATCTACGCAGGACGATGTGGCATCTTCATTGGTAAAAGATTACGGCATCCCGACTTTTGCCATCAAAGGCGAAGACAACAAGACTTACTATAAACATATCGTTGCGACCTTAAAAAGCAAACCCGAGATTACAATGGATGATGGAGCCGATTTGGTTTCCATGATTCATAAAAATGATTATGGTTTTCTTCCTGTAGGCGGGACAGAAGAGACTACAACCGGAGTAATACGCTTGAAGGCAATGGCTAATGAAGGCGTATTGAAATATCCTGTTATAGCGGTAAATGACGCCCAGACAAAACATATGTTTGACAATAGATACGGCACGGGTCAGTCTACTCTCGACGGGATTGTTCGCGCCACAAACAAACTCATCGCCGGAACAAACTTCGTAGTGTTCGGTTACGGCTGGTGCGGCCGCGGCGTGGCAATGCGCGCAAAAGGCATGTCGGCAAACGTTATAGTTTGCGAGGTCGACCCGTTACGCGCATTAGAGGCTACTATGGATGGCTTTGTGGCAATGAAGTCTTCCCAGGCGGCAAAAATAGGAGATATATTCGTTACTACTACGGGAGATGTTTCCGTAATCAGGAAGGAACATTTTACCGCGATGAAAGACGGAGCCATATTGTCCAACGCAGGGCATTTTAATGTAGAGATAGACATACCGGAACTGAGGAAGATTAGCGTAAAGACGAGAAAGATGAGGGAATTCGTGGAGGAATTTACATTGAAGAACAAGAGGCGTATTTATGTTTTGGGCGAAGGCCGCCTCATTAATTTGGCTGCTGCCGAAGGGCATCCTGCGCAGGTAATGGATATGAGTTTTGCCAACCAATCGTTGTCAGCAGAATACATAAAGACGCACCACCTAGAATTAGATAATAAGGTATATCCGGTGCCTAAACATTTGGACAACCGCATAGCGCTTCTTAAATTGAGAAGCATGGCTATAGGGATAGATAGGTTGACTCCCAGGCAGGAAAAATATCTTTCCAGCTGGCAGGAAGGAACGTAACCACTGAAGCGCTGAGAAAATAATGAAACACAGAAGGTTCAGTATTCCGGTAATTTCAGTGTTTCAGGGGTTGCAATATTAAAATGAATTCAGTGTCTCAGGGGTTGCAATGAAGAGAATAGGAGTTTTGACTTCTGGCGGAGATGCTCCGGGCATGAACGCTGCAGTCCGCAGCGTTGTGCGCAATGCTTTGGCTAAAAAATTAGAAGTGGTAGGAGTATATAGAGGTTATTCGGGATTTATAAGCGACGAGATTAAACCTTTAACTCACCGTTCGGTATCGAACATTATAGGCCGCGGCGGGACAATATTAAAAACATCTCGGTGTCCGGAGTTTATGACAAAGGAAGGCCAGGAAAAGGCAGTAGAAGTTATAAAAATGCATAATATCGACGGATTGGTGGTAATCGGCGGTGATGGTAGTTATCGGGGGGCATTGGCGTTATCGCATGATTGGAATATACCATGTATAGGAGTGCCGGGAACTATTGATAATGATTTAAACGGCACAGATTACACGATTGGTTTTGATACAGCCTTGAATACCGCCTTAGACTCAATAGATAAAATTCGTGATACGGTTACTTCATTGGAAAGGATTTTTATTGTGGAGGTAATGGGCAGGCTTTCCGGAGCCATTGCCCTGAATGTTGCTTTGGCAGGAGGCGCGGAACAGGTGCTTATACCGGAGAGACTGTTTGATATTAATAAAATATGCGAGGAAATTACTGAAGGATATATAAGAGGTAAGGCAAGTTGGATTATTGTTGTTGCTGAGGGAGTCATCAGGGCGCAGGATTTGGAAGAAAAGATTAAGCATAATACCGACCTTGAAATAAGGTCTGTAGTTTTAGGGCATATCCAAAGGGGCGGAACGCCTACTGCCAAGGATAGGGTCTTGGCTACTTGTTTAGGCGCGGCAGCAGTTGATTTATTAATAAACGGAGAGTCAGGCAAAGCCGTAGGTATGGCCGGAGAAAATATTAATGTTGTTCCTTTAGAAAAGGCTATTGAGAAGAAAGCTATAAAGACAGAAACCATATACAATCTTATTAAAATCTTAACTTAAGGGAGGGGAAGTGGAGAGGCAGCAGCTTGATAGTTTGGTTCAGCGGTTTGTCATAGCTACCGACGCAGCGCAAAAGGAAAAAATAAGCCATCAGATTTGGGACGAGGCTTTAAATTCGGGAGTTTATCCCGCATCCATTCAAAATCTATACGAAGCCAGAGGCAGAAAAGAGTGCTCCGGCTTTACGGTGCCGGCAATAAATTTAAGAGCCCTGACTTATGATTTAGCCAGCGCGATATTCAGGTCGGCAAATAAAATTAACGCGGGCGCGTTTATTTTTGAGATTGCCCGTTCTGAAATGGGTTATACCGACCAGAAGCCTTTGGAATATACAACCGTATGTTTGGCTGCAGCGTTGAGGGAAGGCTACAAGGGCCCTGTGTTTATACAGGGCGACCATTTTCAGATAAACGCAAAGAAATATAAAGAAGACGCCAATAAAGAGATAGAGGGTTTGAAGAAGTTAATAAAAGAGTCTATCGAGGGAGGTTTCCTTAATATAGACATAGATTCTTCTACTTTGGTAGATTTAGGTAAGAAGGATTTGCTTGAGGAGCAGAGGTTGAATTACGAGATGTGCGCGGAGATGACAAAGCATATACGCTCTTTGGAGCCCAAGGGAGTTACAATTTCTGTGGGCGGTGAAATCGGCGAAGTAGGGACGAAAAATTCCACTCCGCAGGAATTACAGGCTTTTATGAAAGGTTATTTAGCCGCGCTTCCAAAAGGTATGAAAGGCATAAGCAAAGTCAGCGTGCAGACAGGCACAAGCCACGGCGGAGTGGTTTTGCCCGACGGAAGCATAGCCAAGGTAAAATTGGATTTCGATACCTTGAAGACGCTTTCAGAGGTCGCCCGCAAGGAATATGGTATGGCCGGCGCAGTTCAGCATGGCGCCTCGACACTGCCGGAAGATGCTTTCCATAAGTTTACCGAAGTAGAAACCGCGGAAGTCCATCTGGCAACACAGTTTCAGAATATGATTTTCGAAAGCAGCAACTTGCCGCAGGAATTAAGAGAAAAGATGTATGCCTGGATTAAGGAAAATCTGAAGTCCGAGCGCAAGGAAGGGGCGACAGAG
>Ga0172371_10001674_pt1 | contig 35252 bp, 30 predicted proteins | sample Lak12m_FD_114543 | JGI IMG/M metagenome (GOLD analysis project Ga0172371, IMG submission 114543) | Freshwater microbial communities from Kabuno Bay, South-Kivu, Congo - kab_022012_12m | ecosystem: Environmental > Aquatic > Freshwater > Lake | place: Democratic Republic of the Congo: South-Kivu... | reverse complement strand
CTGATAAGCCTGTGGCAAACTCCAAACTACTTGTTCCATGGGGTATCTCCTTTCTTTTTCGGTCTCGTTAACCGGGAGATACCCCTTCTTCTATACCTGACACAAGATCTGATACATCACCTAGGCGATGATCCCGTTGACATGCATCGTTGCTTGTCCTATACTCGCCTTGACCCATAAACCATAGAGAAGCCGGTTCATTGTGATTGAGAAGGAGGACGGCGTATGAAGGCATCCGGTTATATAGCAGGACTGGTCTTGCTTGCGGCCCTTGTCGGAGGATGCTGCGGAGGCGGCGGCAGTCAGGTCCAGAATACCACGAAAACAACGACCTTGGGGCAGGAGCTGACGGACTTGAAGAGGGCCTATGACGCCGGCGCCATCACCGAGGAGCAGTACAACAAGATGAAGCAGGACATCATCAAGAAATCCGAATAGAACTGCCCCTGGTGTCCGCACTCCAGGGCCAGCCTCTCATTGAGAAGGTATTGCTGCCGATCTATGATCCCGATCCACCCTATCTGCTTGTCACCAAGCCCTTATAGATGCTTGCGGGCAGCTCCGTACCGGGGAAAGCCCGGAGGGCGGGCCCGTGTCGCCCTGTTCATCCTGACGGCCGGACTCCTGCTTGCCGCAGGGCTGCCCGGCTTTTGCTCCGAGGCGGCCATGAGGGGGCCCGGGACGATGACCCACCGTCATGCCGCCGGAATCCCCGGCCTGGAAACATCGGCCGTGAGGCTGGTGATGCTGGGCGCCATCGACGTATACCGCAAAGGGATATCCCCCCTTCAGGGCGAGCGCTGCGGTTTTCATCCCACCTGCTCCAGCTTCGGCCGCCAGGCGGTCAGCAAATACGGGGCGCTCCAAGGGGTGCTCATGACCGCCGACCGCCTGACCCGCTGCAACCTGTTCAAGGAACCGGGCCCTGACTATTTGCTCCTTCCCGGCGGCAGGCTGTTCGACCCTGTCTCCGCCAACACCCTGAGTGGCAATCCGTGAACCTTTCCCTGAACCGACTTCTGCTTCTGGCTGCCGCGCTTTGGCTGATCCTCCCGGCCGGCCTGCATGCGCAAGGGGCCGGCATCGTCTTGACCGAAGAGGTCCAGCTCAAGCTAGCCGACGCCTTTATGGCAGAGGGCGAATACTACCGCGCCGTGACCGAATACAAAAAGTTCACGATCCTGTTTCCCGACTCGAAAAGGATGGACCATGCCCTCTATGGGATGGGGATGGCCTATTATTACGGGGATGAGTATGAACAGGCCGCCCGCACCTTCGCGTTGCTCGGAACCGCCTATGCGGGGAGCGGCTATCTTTCTGCCGCCTTTTTTCGGGAGGGTGTAAGCTACCAGCGGTTCGGTCAGCCTGAAAAGGCGGCGGCGGCGTTTGAAAAGGTCATGGCGGCGGCTCCTTTATCCGACTATGCGCCTCTGGCACTGTTGGGAAAGTCGCTTGCAAAGTTCGATCTGGACGACCTCTCCGCGTCCAGACAGGAGCTGGAGCGCTTTCTCGAGAGGTACCCCCGGGATACGAAAACCGGCAAGGTGAGGGACGCTATCACCCTGCTGGACCAGTACCGGGAGTTGCCGCAGAAATCGCCTCTGGTTGCCGGAGTGATGTCTGCCCTGATACCGGGGAGCGGTCATATCTATGCCGGTCACACCGGCGACGGCGTCACCGCCTTTTTCCTCAACGGCCTGTTCATCGCCGGGACGGTCGCGGCCGTCCGGCAGGAAAACTACGGCGTGGCAGGGGTCGTCGGGGTCATCGGTCTGCCGTTTTATATCGGGAACATTTACGGCGCCGCCAATGCCGCGAAAAAGTACACGATCGGCGTGAAGAGGGACCTGCGGGGACAGATCGCGGTTTCGCTGGATTACCAATTCTAGAGGCAGGAGTCTTTATTTCTTTCCAAAGACCGCGACAAAGGGATTGTTGAAGGGGACCTTTTCGCTGCGCGGCTTTATCCGCTGCGGCCTGGCGTCCTTCGGTTTTCCCTGTTCCCGCTGCGGTCGTTCCTTGCCGTGTTTCTTCTCTGCTTCCCCATCCGGCTCCGGTTTTTCCGGACGATGCTTCCCATGCGCCGGCTTCGTCGATCCGCTCCCGGCCTTCTCCTCGGTGGAGGCCCCCTCCTTTTTAGTCCGCGATCTCTCCTGGCGGCCGGCCGCCTGCTCTGCGGTCTCGGGATTTTTCTTCATGGAAAGGGAGATGCGCCTCCGCTCCAGATCCACGCCGATGACCGTCACCTCAACGGCCTGACGGACCTTGAGAATCTCTCCCGGATCCTTCACATACCGGTCCGCGACCTGGCTCGTGTGGACCAGGCCGTCCTGGTGGACGCCGATGTCCACGAAGGCGCCGAAGGCGGTGATATTGGTCACGATGCCGGGAAGTTTCATTCCGACGGTGAGGTCCTCGATCTTCTCGATCCCGTCCGTAAACCGGAAGGCCTCGAACTCGGCCCGGGGGTCGCGTCCGGGCTTGGCCAGCTCGGAGAGGATGTCGTTCAGGGTAGGAAGGCCGATCTCGCCGGTCACATACCGGCCAAGGTCGATCCTCTTGCGGAGCGCCTCGTCTCGCATCAGGTCCGCGACGGAGCAGTTGAGGTCCTCCGCCATCCGGTCCACGATGGGGTAGCTCTCCGGATGGACGGCGGAGGCGTCCAGGGGGTTTGATCCGCCCCGGATCCGCAGGAATCCCGCCGCCTGGATAAAGGCCTTTGCCCCCAGCCGGGGGACGTTCTGGAGCTCCTCGCGGCAGGTAAAGGGTCCGTGGTCGTTGCGCCACTCCACGATCTTTCCCGCCAGGGCCGGTCCCAGGCCGGAGACGTAGGTGAGCAGGGCGACGCTGGCCGTGTTCAGCTCGACGCCGACGGCATTCACGCAGCTCATCACCACATCGTCCAGGCTCTGCTTGAGGTCGCCCTGATCGACGTCGTGCTGGTACTGGCCCACGCCGATCGCCTTCGGATCGATCTTCACCAGTTCGGCCAAGGGATCCATGAGGCGGCGGCCGATGGAGACCGCCCCCCGGACCGTCACGTCGTAATCCGGGAATTCCTCGCGGGCGATCTTCGAGGCGGAGTAGACCGAGGCCCCGCTTTCATTCACCATGACGATCTGGATGGTTTTGGGCAGGCCGATCGTTCCGAGGAAGGTTTCCGTTTCCCGTCCCGCGGTCCCGTTGCCGACCGCGATCGCCTCGATGTTGAGCTGGGAGCATAAGGAGAGGACCCGGTGGGCGGCCGCCTCCCGTTCCTTGTCCGACAGATGAGGAAAGATTGTCTCGTGGTGGATGAGCTTTCCCTGGGCGTTGAGGCAGACGAGCTTGCAGCCGGTCCGGAAACCGGGATCCAGGGCAAGGACCTTTTTCTGTCCAAGGGGAGGGGCGAGCAGGAGCTGGCGGAGATTGCCTGCAAAGACCCGGATCGCCTCCGCGTCGGCGCGTTTTTTGGAATCCATGCGGATCTCGGTCTCCATGGCATTGGCCAGGAGCCGGCGGTAACCGTCGTCGACAGCCAGCCGCACCTGTTCCGCGATCGGACCTTCTCCCTTGACGAACAGGGCGCAGAGCAGAACGATCGCCTCCGCCTCCGGCGGGACGACGCGTAAGGTGAGAAATTCTTCCTTCTCACCCCGGCGCATCGCCAGGATCCGGTGGGAGGGGGCCTTGGCCGCCGGCTCCTCCCAGTCGAAGTAGTCCTGGTAGCGGTTCCCTTCCTTTTCCTTGCCGGTGATCACCTTTGACTGGAAGACGGCCTTGTCCGCAAAGAACGCCCGCATCCGGCTCCGGGCCTGCTCGTCTTCATTCACCCATTCGGCGATGATGTCCCTGGCCCCGGCCAGGGCCTCTTCCGGCGTGGCAACTCCCTTTTCAGGATCCACGAAGGCGGCGGCCTCGACAAAAGGATCGAACGCCTCTGTCTGGGCGAAGAGGCGCCGGGCAAGCGGTTCGATCCCCTTTTCCCGGGCCACGGTCGCCCGCGTCCTGCGCTTGGGCCGGAAGGGGAGGTAGAGGTCCTCGAGGACGGTAAGGGTTTCCGCGGCATCGATCCTGGACTTCAGCTCATCCGTGAGAAGCTCGCGCTCCATGAGGGATTTCAGGATCGCCTCGCGTCTTTTGTCCAGTTCGGTGAGCTGGGCCAGCCGGTCGCGGATCGCGGTGATCTGGACCTCGTCCAGGGTCCCCGTAACCTCCTTGCGGTACCGGGCGATAAAGGGGACTGTCCCCCCTTCGCCGAGGAGTATGGCCGTTGCCGAGACCTGCGCCTTGCCGATGCCAAGTTCTGAAGCGATCCGCTGATAATGGCGCTCCGCTGGATGGATTTCGATCGCGCCGTTCTGTGAGGGTTCCGTCATCTCTTTTCCGCCTTCCGGGAGTCGCCGATGCCCCGAATCCGGCCGATGTATTCGATCGCCTTTGGCCGGCGTCATACATCGAAAAGACAAAGGGCAGCGTTGGAATGTAAAAACGCTTCCCTCATACCACAAGAGACGAGCTTTTATAAAATGAAATTGCATAGAGGGTACTTCAGAGCGAGGGATGCAAAAAAGGATGCAGCCCTTATGGAGCTGCATCCCCTATTCGACATAGGATTCCGGCCCAAACCGCTTTAATTGAACTGCCTGAGGTCGATTCCGTATTTCCTTATGCGGTGGTATGCGAGGATCCGTTTCGTCGTTCCCAAGTGTCTTGCGGCCTTGCTCTGATTACCGCGGGTCTGCTTCAGGGCGGAGACGATGATCTGCTTTTCGAAGTCGGCGATGGTGTTTTTCAGCAGATCGTCGTCGGCCCCCCATTCCCTTGTCTTCATGTCCTCACCTTCGAGATGCACAGAGCCATCAGGGGATTCCGATCAGCCGATGGCCTTCCCTCCCCGCTCCCCGGAGCTGATCCGGACGCAATCGACCAGATCCAGGACAAAGATCTTTCCGTCGCCGACGGCGCCCTGACCAGTCCGCGCCCCCTTGTTGATGGCGGTGATGGTCGGCTCGACGAACTCCTCGTTCACGGCGATGTCGAGCCGGACCTTTCGCAGGAGCCCGCCGACCTCCTTCGCACCGCGGTAGATCTCTGTGAAGCCTTTCTGCCTTCCCTGTCCCAGGACATTGGTGACGGTCATCAGATTCACGTCCACCTCCTCGAGCGCCTGCTTGACCTCCTCCAGCTTGTGAGGCTGGATGATCGCAACGATGTATTTCATGGCTCTGTCCTCCTATTCGATAACGGTATAGGCCGACTCGCTCTGTTGGGTCAGGTCGAGACCGACGATTTCGTCCTTCTTTTCCACCCGCATTCCGACCAGGGCATCCACTGCCTTGAAGAGGATCCAGGTCATCGCCGCCGCGAAGAGAGGAACGACGATCACGAGCATCAACTGGACCAGAAAGAGTTTGGGATTTCCGAAGAGCAGGCCGTCCGCACCTGCTGCGTTGACCGCCTTTTCCGCAAAAAGCCCCGTCGCCAGGGTCCCCCAGATGCCGCCGACCCCGTGGATGCCGAAGGCGTCGAGCGAGTCGTCATAGCCCAGCCTTGTTTTGATCAGGACCACGGCGATATAACAGAAAAGCGAAACCAGGATCCCGATGAAGATGGCATTCATGGGATTCACGAAGCCGCAGGCCGGGGTGATCGCCACGAGCCCCGCGACGGCGCCGGTCGCAGCCCCGAGGATTGTCGGGGCGCCGTGGTGCTGCCATTCGATAAGGGCCCAGGTGAATCCCGCCGCCGCCGCTGCGATATGGGTGGTGATGAAGGCATTGGCGGCCAGCTCGTTCGCCCCCAAGGCGCTGCCGGCGTTGAAGCCGAACCATCCGAACCAGAGCAGGGCCGCGCCCAGAACGGTGAAGGGGAGGTTGTGCGGCCGGAAGGGCTGCTGTGCGTAGCCGCACCTCTTTCCCAAAAGGATCGCCAATGTCAGGGCCGAGATACCGGAGCTGACATGGACGACGATCCCACCGGCGAAATCCAGGGCCCCCAGATTCCTGAGCCAGCCTCCTGTTCCCCAGACCCAGTGCGCCAGGGGATCATAGACCAGGGTCGCCCAGAGGAGCGAGAAGATCAGGAAGGCCGAAAACTTCATCCGTTCCGCGAACGCGCCGATGATCAGGGCCGGCGTGATGATGGCGAACATCGCCTGAAAGATCATGAAGACCTGATGCGGGATCGTTGCCGCATAGTCCGCGTTCGGCGCTCCGCCGACCAGGTTGAGCCCCGCCCAGTTCAGATTGCCGATGATCCCCAGACCCGTGTCCGGTCCGAAGGCCAGGGAATAGCCGAACAGGACCCACTGCAGGCTGATGGCGCAGGCGATGATGAAGCACTGCATCAGGATGGATAACACGTTTTTCCTCCGCACCAGACCGCCATAGAAAAAGGCCAGTCCCGGAATCGTCATGCCCAGGACCAGGACCGATGAGATCAAGACCCATGCCGTATCTCCGGTATTCATCATCGTGTACCTCCGATAAGGATGTTTCGGGGAGGATCGCCTCAGGATAACCGGCAGCCTTCCCAGCTTTCCCGCCTGTGGCTGCCGTCGGGCGATGGCCCCGTTCGGTAGTCAAGAGAGCAAGGAGAGTGCCAAGCAGGGCGATTACCGATTTAAGTGCTTAAATACATTGTGATATGGATGAATGAATTCTCTGGAAGGCGATGAATGGCCGTGGAACAAATATGTATCGCACCTCGGCTGGTCCGACAAATTTGTATCCGTTGGAAGGGCTTATCCCCGAGGCCCCGGCATCCCTTCAGCGGGACTTGAGCCGATTTGCCGCCCAGCGCATGGGCAGGAGGATGAGAAAATAAGGAAACATGTAAAGCACGGCGAGCAAGGTAGGTCCCGATCCGAAAAAACGGGCGGCAAAGACCGCAACAAGTACGTTATTGATGCAGGTGAGTGCCAGGGCAGCGGAGAGGCTGTCGATCCTGTGAGGCCACAGACAGGACAAGCCCAGGCCGCAGGCCACGAAGACCAAGGCGAGAAGGGTGGCCAGGCCCAGCGACAGCAGCATGTGACTGAGATTGCCGCTCACCTGCCCGGCAAACGGTGCGATGATGGCCAAGGTGATGAAGAAAAACAGGAGCATCCCCAGGGAAAAAGCCCCCCGCTCCAGGTGCGGGATCAGTCGGGGGGTATATCGTTTGAGCAGGAACACTACAATGCCCGGCGGCAGCAGGATGAATGCCAGCAGGCGGGCCATGTGCGAAAAGGGGATCTCCATGCGCTGACCCATGAGCAGGTTGACCAGGCCGGGGAGGGTGAGAGGGACCAGCAGGGAGGTCAGGACCGTTAACTGCAGCATGCGGTTCGGATGGGTGTTCAGGATAGCGGCGATGAACGGGGCGGTGACCCCCGTGGAGATCCCGCTCAGCAATAGCACGGACAGTGCCAGATCGGGGGCCAGCCACGTCGTGATCGCCCATAGAAGGACCGGGAGGACCAGGAGCTTGACGGCACCGATGAGTCCCACTTCCAGGGCGTCGGCGGGCCGAAGGAGCGCCAGGGTACGGAAGTCCACTTTCAGAAAGCCGAGGAAGAGCTGGGCCATGAGGAGCTGAACGGTCCAAGGGGTGACCAGAAGCCCGATATCGGGCCACAATACCCCGGCAGTCATACCGCCAAGGGAAAAGACCAACAGCAGAATGTCTCGGTTATGCATCGGTCGGTCGTTGCCTCTCTGAAAACTTCAGTCCTGATGTTCACTGAGGATAGGATGTCGCAGCCTGGGAGGATGAGGAGTCCATCCTGTGGCGATCACATCTTATCAGGGGGGCGACTATAGGGAGGATGGGGTGGGGTGTCAAGAAAATCATCGAACGGCGGCGACGTTCCGATCCGGTATTTCACCCGGTGAAAAAAGATCTTTGCGGCTTGCGGTCCTGAACCGATGGATCGGTCCTGGGAGAATGGAAAGAAGTCCATGCAGAGACTCGGATTGGGGCAGCGCCGGTATCCTTGAAATCGACTCCATTGTATGGTAGGGGTAAAGACAAGTGACAAGAAAGTTGTATGAATTATGCCGGTTTATGAATACGTCGCCCTGGATTCAGGCGGACGCAGACAAAAAGGGATCGTCGATGCGGGGAGCATCGCCGCCGCGCGTCAGAAACTCCGGGAAACGGAGGTCTTTCCGGTGGAGATCACCGAGACCGCCGGCCGTAAGGGGGAGGAGACCGGCATCCGGGGCGGCCCGATTCATCTGTTCCGGAAGGTCGGGCTCCGGGAGTTGGCCTTGATGACACGGCAGCTCGCCACCCTCATCGGGGCGGGGCTTCCGCTGGTCCCTTCCCTGTCCGCGCTGGTCACCCAGATCCGACATCCGCTGCTCAAAAAGACGCTCGCCCGGATCAAGGACGAGGTCAACGAAGGGATGAGCCTCACCCAGAGCATGTCTCATTATCCGGAGGTCTTTCCCCCGTTTTACATCAACATGGTCCAGGCAGGGGAGGCCTCGGGGACGATGGACCTGGTCCTGGACCGTCTGGCCGACTTCAATGAAGGACAGCAGGCGCTCCGGACGAAGATCCGGTCTTCCCTGGCCTATCCGTTTTTCATGTTCTTCATCGGCAGCGGAGTTCTTTTTTTCCTTGTTACCTTTGTCGTTCCCAACATTACGAACATTTTCAGCGAGATGAACCAGACGCTTCCGGGGATCACCGTCTTTCTCATCGTGGTCAGCGGCTTTCTGAAGGCCTTCTGGTGGGTCATCGCCCTGATGACGGTCGCTGCGGTCGTGGGTCTTCGCTATGCCGTTCAGAAGACCGAACAGGGCCGTTATCAATGGGACATGTTCAAACTCAGGGTCCCGCTCCTGGGAGGACTGAACAGGAAGATCGCGGTGGCCCGTTTCAGCCGCACCCTTGGCACGCTCCTGCAGAGCAGCGTCCCTCTGCTTACGGCACTGGAGATAGCAAAGAATGTGGTGAACAACAAGATCCTTGCCGAGCAGATCAGCCTGGCGGCCAAGGCGGTCGAGGAGGGGCAGGGGCTCTCCTCACCCCTGTCCAAGAACGGCTTTTTTCCGCCGATCGCCGTGGAGATGATGACCGTGGGAGAGCAGAGCGGCAACATGGAGGCCATGCTCTTCAGGATTGCCGACGCCTACGAAAAGGAGGTAGAGGCGAATGTCCTTCTGGTGACCTCCCTGCTGGAGCCGGCGATGATCCTGGTGATGGGGGCCGTGGTCGGATTCATCGTTGTCTCCATTCTGCTTCCGATCTTCGAGATGAATCAACTCGTCCGCTGAACCGATGGTTAATCCCGATACCTGCCGTATCCGGCAGACGGGGATAAGAAAAGGGGGAGAGGTATGAGAAGAGTGAAACGCGATGAAAGGGGCTTCACGCTGATCGAACTGATGGTGGTCATCGTGATCCTGGGCATCTTGGCCGGGCTGATCGTCCCCCGGATCATGGGACGGCCGGACGAGGCAAGACGGGCGAAGGCACGGGTGCAGATAGAGAGCCTTGAGACGGCCCTGAAGCTCTATAAACTCGACAATGGAAACTACCCTTCGACGGAGCAGGGGCTCAGGGCCCTGGTCGAACCTCCCTCCATGGGGACCCCTGTGAAGAACTGGCGGCAGGGAGGCTATCTTGAAAAGGGCAAGGTGCCGAAGGACCCCTGGGACAATGACTTCGTCTATATCTCCCCCGGTGCGCACGGGGATTTCGACCTCACCTCCCGAGGCGCCGACGGCGAGCCGGACGGTGAAGGGAAAAATAAGGATATCAACAACTGGGAAAGTGAATAACCGGGGTTACACGCTGATCGAACTGTCCGTCGTGGTTCTGCTGGTCGGGATGATGCTCCTGATCGCCGTTCCGCGTGTCCGTGATACCCTGCTCAACGACGATCTCAAGGTCGTGACGCGCCGTTTCATCGGCGCCGCACACGAACTTCAGCATGAATCGGTCCGGGAGCAGACAGACTATCTCCTGCATATCGACCTCAATCAGCCGGCCATCTGGAGTTATGCAGCCGATACGACAGCCGAAAAGCGGGCGGAGCTCCGCAAGGGGGCGGTCCGCCTGCCGGAGGGGATTCGGATCGTGGATATCAGGCAGGCGGACGGGGTAAGAAAAAGGGAAGGCGAGGCAACCATTCGCTTTTATAAACGAGGGTACACGGCTCCGACCGTCATCCATCTGGCCAAGGACGACCGGGTGTTTACCCTGGTCTTCAACCCCTTTATGCAAACAGTCACCGTTTATGAAAAAGATGTCGATATTTCTTTTGATTCGCAGGGACGAACATCCGGCCTCTGATCCGTCCGGGTTGCGTCGGCGGAGGGGATACCGGCCACAGGACCGGATGGATACCGGCGATGGCGGGTTCACGCTTTTGGAAGTCATGATCGCGATGGCGATCCTGGCGATCTCGCTTGTTGCGGTTTACCAGTCCCAGTCCCAGAGTCTTTCGATGGCGTCGGACTCCCGTTTTCTCACTACTGCCTCGCTTTTGGCCCAGGGACGGATGGCGGAGCTCGATGCGGCCAGCCCCCTTCAGATAGCGAATGGAAAAGGGGACTTCGGGGAGTCCTTTCCCGATTACAGGTGGGAGGTGGAGGTCGGTGCGGTCGAGGAGATCCCGCTGCTCAAGAGGATCGTCCTCACCGTGACCAACAGCCGGATGACGAAGCGCAACACGTACCGCCTTACCCTCTACAAGGTGATGCTCCCGTGAAAGAAAGAGGATTTACGCTGATCGAGATCCTGATCGCCGTCCTGATTCTGGGGATCGTGATGTCCACCGTCTATGCCTCCTACACCGGGACCTTCCGGATCATCCGTGAAATCCGATCCGATGCCGATGTCTATGGCATGGCGCGCAGCACCCTCGATCGGATGGCCCGCGACCTCCAGTCCGCGGCCCTCTGGCAGGGGGGATTCACCTTCCTGACGAAGCATTATATGCTGGGCAACCGGGAGTTTGTGCGCCTCACCTTCCGTTCCGGGGGTCATGTGGCCTTCGGGGACAAGGAGGTGACGGACGGGATCGCCGTGATCGAGTATGCGGTCGAGGAGGGAGCGGAGAAGGAAGGCTATATCCTCACGCGAAGCGACGACCTTTTCCGGAATCCGGAAAAAGAGGTCCCTCCCGGAGCAGGGTTCCTCCTGTGCGACCGGATCGAGGCACTGACCTATACCTTCTTCGACGAAAAGGGCAAGGAGTACAGCGACTGGAATTCCGAGGGGAATGTCCAGATGCAGAAGAAAAAGGCTCCGGCAGCGGTCCTAATCCGCCTGAGCTTTGCCAACGAGGCGGATCGGGAGCATCCTCACCTGTTCATGACCCGCATCCGCCTCCCCTTCAACCGTCCGGAGGTCCCATGAGTTCCCGGGGAACGGACCGCCGCGGCGTCGCGCTCATCGTCGTGCTTTTGATGATCAGCATCGTCACCGCCGTGACCCTTCAGCTCAACCAGGACACCCGTTCCGAGGTTTACAGGGCGGTGAACTTGGGCGACGGGGTGCGGCTCCGCTATGTCGCCCAATCCGCTTTTTATGCGGGTGAGGCGCTCATCCTCGCCGACAAGAACGCGGCGGACACGCTGATGGATATATGGGCGACCACCGAGATGATCTCCCTCAAATCCGAGGGTTTCTTCGACAATGCCTCCTTCAGGTTGATGATCGAGGATGACGGGGGGAGGATTTCCATCAACCGTCTCGCGAGCGGCAGCGGCTATAACCCCCTGATCCAGGATCTGATGCTACGGCTCCTCACCGGTCCGTATTTCCGCTTGGAGCAGACCAGGGCCGCGGAACTCCTGGACGCGATCAAGGACTGGATCGATGCCGATGACGCGGTGACCGGCGCGGGTGCGGAAGGGGCCTTTTACGCGGGACTGCAAAGGCCGTACGCCGTCAAGAATGCACCTCTTGATTGCATTGAGGAATTATTGATGGTAAAGGGGATGACTCAAGAACTGTTTTACGGTACAAGGGAGTCCCCCGGTCTTTCCCAGTGCTTGACCGTTTTCGGTGATGGAAGGATCAACATCAACACCGCCTCCAAGCCGGTGCTCCGGGCGCTGGCGCCGGAGATGACCGATGACGAGGTGGACCGGATCGACAAGTACCGCCGGGACCCGCGAAACGATCTTGCCGATCCGGGATGGTATCAAAAGCTCCCCCGTTCCTCCGTGATCAATATCCCCCCGGGACTGATCGTCGTCCGGGCCGACACCTTCCGGATCACGGCGATCGGCCTCCAGGGACGGATGGCGGAGCGGATTACGGGTGTGGTCAAAAGGGAAGCGGACCGGCGGAGGGTAAAACTGTTGACTTGGAAGGTGGAATGATGCCCGAAAGAATCCTCGGCCTGGATATCGGCGGCAGCAGCGTCAAGGCGGTTCTCCTCTCCCGGGGATTCCGCGGCGGATACCGCGTGCTTGGTTTTCACCGAATCGATGCCGCCGCGGAAGGCGGACCGGCGGAGGCCCTGGAGAAGCTCTTTGCGGACGAAGCCTTTCGGGGCGCAGGTTGCGTCACCGCGCTACCCGCCGGAGCGCTCTCCTTCCGAAGCCTCCAGCTTCCGTTCCGTGATGACCGGAAGATCCGCCAGACCCTGGCCTTTGCCCTGGAGCCGCTGATCCAGACGCCTCTGGACGAAGTCTTCATCGATTACACGCATGCCGGACGGCCGGGGAAGCCCGAGATCTTCGCGGTTCTTGCCCCCCATGCCCTTGTCGAGGAAAGGAGGCAGCTCCTGAATCCTTACGTCCGTGAGATCGAGGTGATCGATGTCGGCGCCGTCTCCTTCACCCTTCACTTCACGCGAAACCGCAGAGGCCCGGAAACCCTTCTGATCCTGGACGTAGGCGCCCGCGATACGACGGCGGTCCTTGCCTGCGAAGGCAGGATCCTCCACATCCGTCATCTTCCGTTCGGCGGGGAGATAGTGACCCGGGCGATAGCGGCGACGCTGAAGGTCGATCTTGAGGGGGCCGAGGCGATGAAACGGGGGGGCGATATCCCTCCGGCGGCCATGACGGCGGTCGAAGAGGCGTGCGGGCGGTTCTGCAGGGACCTGAACAACACAAGGACGTCGCTCCTCATGCAGGGGGCCATCGCTCAGACGCCCGCCCGGATGATCCTGACCGGCGGCGGCTCGCGGACACCCGGTCTCGAAGCGCTCCTCACCGAGACTTTTTCGGTTCCTGTCGAGCGGGCGGATCTTCTTGCCGAGGGGGACATTCAGATCGATGCGACCCTGAAGCGGTCCTGGGATCCGGCGGTCATGGATCAGGCCCTCGCCCTGGCGGCCAGGCCCATGGTCAAGGGAAGCGGCTTCAATTTCCGGCAGCGGGCATCCGAGGCGCGGGCCGGGTACGGGGAATTTCGCGACCGTCTGAAAAAAGGCGCCATTGCGGCCGCCGTCATCCTGGCTCTGGCCGTGGTCGAGATCGGACTGGACGACTATGGCGCCCGCCTTCGCCTCGCGTCACTGAAGCGGGATATCACCGCCGAATTCAAGAGAATCGATCCGAATGCGACACGGGTTGTGGATCCGGCCGCCCAACTCCGCGGGAAGATCACCGAGGCGCGCAAACTATTCGCCGGCTTGGGGGGGACTGCGACAGAGGCGACGGTGTTGGACCTCCTCAAGGAGATTTCGGGATTCGCCCCCGCCAACCTCCTGCTGACCTCTTTCAGCCTCGACGGGGACGCGGTCAGCCTCAAAGGGGAAGCGCGGAATTTCGATGCAGTGGAAACGTTTAAAAAGGCGTTTGCGAACTCGAAACACTTCAAGACGGTGACGATCGGCTCCACCAGCGCGATGAAACAGGGAAGCGGCGTCGAGTTCGATTTGAAGGTGACCCTGAAAAAATGAGACAATTCTGGGAACAACTGACGACAAGTCAAAAACGTACAGTGACGGTTGTCCTGGTGTTTGCGGGAGCGGTTCTGCTTTCCCAGCTCGTTGTCATTCCTTATTTTGAGGCGCGTCAGAAGGTACGCAGTGCCATCACCGCCAGTGAAAAGACCCTCCGCGAGCTTGCTATGATGGGGGCGGAATACGGCGTCCTGAAACAGCGCTGGGACGATATCCGGAGGGCAAATGAGCGCCGGCCTCCGGGATTTACGCTCTTCTCCCATCTGGAGAAAAGGGCCGGCGATACAGGAGTAAAGACGAACCTTAGGTCCATTACCCCCTTGGCGTCGGCGCCACTGGGGCCTTATGAAGAAACCGCCGTGGAGATCAGGCTGGACAGACTGACGATGAGACAGCTGACCGATTTTCTCTATCAGGTGGAATCTCCGGAAGAGATGATCCGGATACGGCGGATCTCCGTCGTCAAGATGAAGGAGAGCCCTGAATACCTGAGCGCGTTGATACAGGTGTTTACTTACCAGCCTCTGCCTTCCGGGAGCCGTTGACATGAGACTGAAGATCAATCGCGCCATCGCGGGATACATTGCGGCCGGCATCCTCATGCTGGGTCTGTTCCTCTATCTGCGTTTTCCCGGGGAGGCCCTGACGGATTACATAAAGGCCGTCTCCTCCTCCCGGAATCCCCAGCTCCTGCTTTCCATCGGCGCCACCGGTCCGACCTTTCCGCCGGGGGTAGTGCTTGAGAACGTCACGGCGGCTCCCGACGGCCGTCCGGAAGCGACCCTCCACATGGACAGCCTGAGAATCCGGCCCAGCGGCATTTCACTGCTCGGGGGACGGCTGTCGCTCCTGATGGCCGCGGACGGATACGGAGGGGAATGGAAGGGGCGGATCGATTTCTCCCGGCTCTTGTCCCTCCAGGGACCTTTCACTGCAGAGGCGTCCCTCCGGGATATGCGGATCGAGAAATGCAGCTGGCTCCAGGATGCACTGGCGCGTCCTGTCACGGGGGTCCTCAAAGGCAGCGTTTCTTTCAACGGACAGACTCAGAGCCTCAGGAGCGGTACGGGGAGTATCGAACTGACGCTGACGAACGGCTCTTACCAATTGATCGAGAGCTTCCTGGGTATCGACAAGATCGACTTCAGCAGGCTCGAAGGAAAGGCCAGCTTCCGGAACGGGGCGCTGAAGATCACGCAGCTTACGCTGACCGGGGAGAAACTCCGCTGTTCGCTGAAGGGGGATATCCTTTTTGCCGAAGAGTTCCGGGACAGCCGGATCGATATGAACGGCACGCTCGAGATCCCCATGCAGAACAGCAGCAGAAGGATGACACTGACTATCACCGGGACCATCGGCAATCCGCAGACGCGGTTTATGTGAGGTGATCAAACGGATTTCACCGAAACGGTCTTCGGATTGCCCTGTACAGGCCCCGATGGGGAGTGCGGTATTGTAACCGTAATAAGAATAAGAAGAGGATGAATGAAGTGGACTGGTCGCGTTTTTCCCATTTTTCGCTTTCAGGTCTCCACGGGCTCTTTTCCCGGCAAACGCTGATCTTTATCCTGATGGCCGCCGTCCTCTACGTGGGGACGGGGATCTTCTACGATCTTTTGAAGCTGCAACTCATCTGGACGAAACCGGCGCCGGCGACAGCGGAGAAGGTCAAAGCGGCGGCTGCGGCGGTCCGCGAGACGGCGGAGGCCTACCGGATCGTGCCGGAGAGGAACCTCTTCGGTACGACGACCAGCGCCGTGACGGACAAACAGGCGACGGCTGCCCAGCAGCGGGACATCGACCAGCTCATTGAACTCAAGGGAACGGTCGCCGGCGAGGGCAAATACGGATTTGCGATCGTCGAGGAGAAGGGGTCGCGCAAACAGAAGCTTGTGAAGTCGGGGGATCTCTTATCGGGGGCCAAGGTCGTCCGGATCAAACGAAACGCCGTGGATCTCCTGGTGGGGGATCAGGTGGTGACCCTCAAGATGGTGGAGTCGAAAGAAGAGCCGATCCTGCCCTCTGTCCCGGGGCAGGGCGTCGTGTCGACGGCTCCCTCCGGCGCACATGTCCTGAGCCGGGCCGAGATCGACAGGGAACTTCAGGACATGGGGGGCCTGCTGCGCAAGGCGCTGGTCCGGCCTTACTTCAATGCGGGGGTGCCTGACGGCTTTATCGTCAGCAACATCCGGGCGGGAAGCCTCTATCAGAAGATGGGGATCATGGACGGGGACATCATCCAGGAGGTGAACAACCGGAAGATCCAGACAGCGGATGACGTGATGGGGCTGCTCACCACGATAAGGGGCGGCTCCAGCTTGTCCGTGACCATCAGCCGCCGGGGGAACAGGGAGACGCTGCATTACCAGTTTCAGTAGAAAGGGCTCGGAAAAGGGCGCAGTCCCTCTTTTCCGGAGGAATCGTCGTCATGTATGAAGCCTATTTCGGGTTGAAGGAAAATCCGTTTACCCTTTCACCGGATCCGCGGTACCTCTATCTGAGCCAACAGCACCAGGAGGCCCTGAACTGCCTGATTTACGGCATCGCAGAGAAGAAGGGATTCATCGTCGTTACCGGCGGGATCGGGGCCGGCAAGACGACCCTCTGCCGCGCCCTTCTGGCCGGTCTGGATGGGATGACGGCCAGCGCCCTGATCTTCAATCCCGCCCTTTCCGATATCGAACTGCTGAAGACCATCAACCAGGAGTTCGGAATCCGGATCGTGGGAAGGGGGACGAAGAAACGTTATATCGATGCCCTGAACGCCTTTCTTTTGCAGAATTTTGCCGAAGGCAGAAACGCCGTCCTGATGATCGATGAGGCCCAGAACCTGTCACACAGCGTCCTGGAGCAGATCCGGATGCTCTCGAATCTGGAGACGGTGCAGGAGAAACTGATCCAGATCGTCCTTCTGGGGCAGCCCGAGCTCCGACGGCTCCTTGCCCTTCCGTCGCTGCGCCAGTTGAACGAGCGGATCACGGTGAGGTATGATCTGAAGCCCCTGAGCCGCGAGGATATCCGTCGCTATATCGAACACCGGCTTGTCACGGCGGGCGCGGAGAAGGGAAGCAGCTCCTTTACAACGGGCAGCTATGACCTGATCTACCGTCTGTCACGGGGAATCCCGAGGCGGATCAACGCGATCTGCGACCGGGCGCTGCTGATTGCCTACGGTCGGGATCTGAGGACCATCGACCGGCGTCTTGTCCGGACGGCCGTCCGGGACATCGGACCGGGCTATCTGACGGATACGGACGGCCGGCGGCGCACCGCCGTGATCCTGATCGCGGTGCTGGCGGCGGTTTTGTTCCTGGTTGCCGGAACGGTGTGGTTCTTCAATTTGCTTGACGGGATGTGGTGATGAGTTATATCAATGACGCCTTAAAAAAGGCCCAGAGAGACAGGGACAGTCGTTACGGGCGCTTCGGCGGTATCATCGCCTCCGGTCCTGCCGGGGCGGAGACGTCCGGCAGAAGGAGGCGCGTCATCGGCGCGGCGGTGGTGCTGGTGGTCCTGATTTCGATCGGCCTGGTTGCGGCGGTTTACTACCTGCAGCAGCCGCCCGCCTCTATAAGGGGCGTCTCCCGGCCTGCCGTCCCGGGAAATGACAGGCAAGGATCGGCAGCGTCTCCCGGCGAACAGGGTCCGGCGATGCAGCAGGCGGTTACGGCGGACGGTGCGGCGCCGGCGGGCAGTGCAGCCGTCACACCCGGCGAAGCGCCGAAGCGGCATGAGGCGGATATCCCGTATAAGGAAGCCCTGGCCGCCCAGCGCCGAGGGGACTACAAGCGGGCGGAGGACCTCTATCAACAGACGCTCATGCTCGATCCCGATCATGTTCAGGCCATGAACAACCTTGGGGTCCTGTTCATGGACCAAAAGAAAAAGCGGGAGGCGGTCGCGCTTTTCGACAAGGCCATCGCTCTGAAGAAAGATTATGTCGATCCGTACTACAACCTGGCCTGCGTCTATGCCCGGATAGATGAGGTCGAGGAAAGCATGAAGTATCTGAAGATGGCCCTGGCCATCAACAAAGAGGTAAAAAACTGGGCGCTGAAGGATGCCGATATGAAAAATGTCGTTGCCACTGACGAGTTCAAGAGGATCATGGAGGGGCGGAAAAACTGATGCCGTATCAATATCATTATAAGACCTTTGCAGAGGGTCCTGTACCCCCTCTCCGGGGGGGTAGGGATCAAAAACCCGTCAAGGGGGATCAGGGTCGCAGCGCCTTCGCGGGGAGAGGAGGGGGCGATCATGGGGTTTCGGCTGTTTGCATCGCGGTACTGGCCGTTGTCGTTTTCCTCGCCCCGCCTGTAGGCTGGGCCGCCCGTATCGCAGGCGAAGACCAGCCGGTGCCGACCGCACCCGCGCCCTCGACGGTCCCGGCGTCCCCAAAACCCGCCGATCGCAGGGAGGCCCCGGTAAGGACCGAAGCGGTGAAACCCGCTGCCGGTCAAACAGCGGCGCCGGGGGACAGCGCGCCCGATACCGGCGCCAGAAGACGGGTGCAAAGAACGCCGCCGCCGGGTGCAACGCCCCCTGCGGTTCCCCTGACGCCGGCTTCCCCGCCGAAGGCTGCTTCAGCTTCGGCGCCGTCGGCGTCGAAGTCAACCGCCTCCGAGCAGGCCGGCCGTTATGTGACGATCGACTTCGACAGCGTCGATATCCAGGTCTTCATCAAGTTCGTCAGCGAGATGACGGGACGGAACTTTGTGATCGACGACAAGGTGAAGGGGAAGGTGACGGTGGTCTCCCCGAACAAGATCTCCGTTGACGAGGTGTACAAGGTGTTTGAGTCGGTCCTGGAGATCTACGGTTTCACCACTGTGGATGCAGGCGACGTGACCAAGGTGATCCTTGCCCAGGAGGCCCGCGGGAAGAACGTGGATCTGCGCGTAAAGCCGGATACGGTCTCGCCTGAGGACAAGATCGTGACCCAGATCCTCTCCCTTCAGCACGCGAGCCCCGACGAGATGAAAAAGGTCCTCGATCCGCTGATATCGAAAAACAGCATCATCCTTTCTTACGCCCCTACGGGGATGCTGATCATCACCGATGTCCTGTCGAACATCAAGCGGCTCCAGGGGATCGTGACCGCCCTTGATGTGGAGGGAGTGGGAGAGGTGATCTCCTACATCCCGCTCCAGTCGGCCCTGGCCTCAGAGGTCGCCAAGTCGTTGATGGCCGTCTTTCCCCCCGTGCGACCGGGGAACGTGCCGGTCCGGATCGTGGCCGACGAGCGGACCAACTCCGTCATCCTCCTGGCAAGTGAGAGCAACACGGTGAACGTGAAGAAGCTGATCGGCCTCATGGACAAGGATGTCCCCAAAAGCGGGACCAGTCTCCACGTCTACCGCCTCCAGAACGGCAATGCCGAAGACCTGACCAAGGTACTGATGAACCTTCCCAGGGAGACAAAAGATCCCAAGGCCCCTCCCGCCGTGGTACCGGCGGCCGCGGCCGCTGCGGGGGCGGGAAAGGCGGTGGCGTTGTCCAAGGATGTGAACGTGGTTGCGGACAAGGCGACCAACACGCTCATCATCACAGCGAGCCGGGACGACTACAAGACCCTGGAAGGGATCATCCGGCAGCTCGACGAGCCGCGGCCGATGGTCTATATCGAGGCGCTGATCATGGAGGTATCGGTCAACAAGAACTTCAACATCGGCGTCGAATGGCGAGGCCTGAAGGACATCGGGAACTCCAATCTGAGCGGTCTGGGTCCCGGCGCGACAGGCCTGGGGATCGCCGGTTTCAGCGGCTCGTCCATCATTCCCCAGGTGAACCCGACGACGGGCGCCGTGACGATGCCGGCCGGTTTATCCCTTGGGGTCGTGGGCGCGGGGATCACGATCGGCAACGTGATTTTTCCCAATATCGGGGCGGTGCTTCAAGCCTATCAGAAGGATTCGGACGTCTCGATACTTTCCACGCCCCAGCTCCTGACGCTCAACAATGAAGATGCGGAGATCAATGTGGGCAAGAATGTCCCGTACATCACCCGTTCGGATACCTCGACAACGGTCCCCGGCCAGGTCTACGGCCAGAGCTATGAATACAAGGATGTGGGGATCTCCCTCAAGATCACACCCAACATCAATGAGGATCAGTTCGTCCGGCTCAAGATCGACCAGCAGGTGACCAAGCTGACCGGCACCAGCGAGCAGTCCGTGACCCCTACTACGCTCAAAAGGACGGCCAAGACCACCGTCGTCATCAAGGACAAGGAAACGGTGGTGATCGGCGGCCTGATCGACGAGTTTTCGAGCATCGACTCCCAGCAGATTCCCTGTCTGGGGGACATCCCTCTGGTGGGCTGGCTCTTCAAGACAAGGGGATCAGGTCGGGAAAAGAGCAACCTCTTCGTCTTCATCACACCCCACATCATCCGGAATCAGGCGGAGGCGGCGGCCATCTATAAGAAGAAGATAGATGAAGCCGGCAACATCGAGGAAGGGATCATCAAGATGAACGAGAAAAAGACCTTACCGAAGCCGCAGACCGACCGGAAGGATTGAGAGGCCCTCATGCCGGAGCAGAAGCGAAAAAAGGACGGGTCTGAGTCGGAGCGGACCACCGCGGCCTCAAGGGGATTGTTGTCCGCCGAAGGCGATCCCCTGACGGGTCTCGACGCCCGGCTGGCCGCCCTCGGGGTACCCGCCGATGTCCTGGCCGAGGTACAGGCGCTCACCCGGACCAACGGGACAGGGATGGTCGACCTCCTTCTCCAAAAGAGGGTCCTTCCCGAGGCAAAGCTGCTTTCCGCCCTGAGCGCCGAGTACGGGATCCCCTTCTGGGAGACGCTCCCCACGGACCATATGAACACCGACTTCACGGCCCTGGTGTCCATTCAGTACTTGAAAAAACAGAAGATCGTTCCTCTCGATACGCCGCAGGGATTCGTCGTGGCGGTGAACGACCCGTCGAATTTTCCGGCGGTGGATGACTTGTGCCGGCTCCTGGGCCGGCCGGAGCGGCCGGTGGTCCTTGCGACCCAGGAGGCTATCCAGGCGGCGATCAACCTGGCCTACGACCTCTCCCGGAGCACAGCCAAGGAGTTTTTCCAGGAGATGCATGACGAATCCACGGACAGCCTCATCTCCGAGATCGAAGAGACGGGCGATCTGCTGGACGAGACGAGCGACGCCCCGATCATCAAGCTGGTCAATCTGCTCCTGTCCGGGGCGACCAAGGACAGGGCGAGCGATATCCATATCGAGCCCTACCAGGCCTCCGTGAAGGTCCGCTACCGGATCGACGGGATCCTGTATGACATCCTGAGCCTGCCCCGGAAGATCCAGTCGCCGCTGGTGTCGCGTGTGAAGATCATGGCAAAGCTCAATATTGCCGAAAAGCGGCTCCCCCAGGACGGCCGGATCGAGATCAAGGTCGCGGATCGGAGCGTCGATATCCGCGTCTCCACCATTCCGACGGCATTCGGGGAGCGGGTCGTCCTGCGGCTCCTGGACAAGACGGCGTCGATCCTCCAGCTCTCCGACCTGGGGATGGACGGCCGGAAAGTCGGTATCTTCAACCGGCTGATCAAGTCGCCTTACGGGATCGTCCTGGTGACCGGCCCTACGGGAAGCGGAAAGACGACGACCCTTTACGCGGCCCTGTCGACCATCAACTCCCCCGAGGTGAACATCATCACGATCGAGGACCCGATCGAGTACCAGATCGACGGGATCGGCCAGATCCAGGTGAACCCGAAGATCGATCTGACCTTCGCCCAGGGACTGCGCTCGATCGTCCGCCAGGATCCGGACGTCATCCTCGTGGGCGAGATCCGCGATCGGGAGACGGCGGAGATCGCGATCCAGTCGTCGCTCACCGGCCATCTCGTCTTTTCCACCCTGCATACAAACGACGCGGCGAGTGCCGTGACGCGCCTCATCGACATGGGGATCGAGCCCTTTCTCGTCACTTCGTCGGTCATCGCGATCATCGCCCAGCGCCTTGTCCGGGTCCTGTGTCCGAAGTGCAAGGAGGCCTATACCCCCGACGACGAGTCGCTCGCCAATCTGGGGATAGACAGGAAACGGTTCGAAGGGCATCTCTTCTATCGGAAAAAGGGATGTTCGGTCTGCATGAACACCGGCTACCGGGGCCGGACGGCGATCTTCGAGATCCTCATCCTGGACGATCCGATCAAGCGGCTGATCCTCAAGACGTCGGACTCAAATCAGATCAACGATCTGGCGATGCAAAGGGGGATGACGAACCTCCTTTCCGACGGGGTGAGAAAGGTCCTGGACGGGACGACGACGATCGAGGAGGTCCTGCGCGTCACCCGGATCCTCAAGCGGGAAAACGATCTGGAGGTCTGATCGTCCTGATCAGGCCACATGTCTGCATCGTTCGCAGCGTCGGCTGATCCTGGGGACGGAAGGACTCAAGACGGATTTGGGAAATGAGATGATCCATGGGCGGCTCCGGCAACCGGGGTTCCCGAAATAGCAATGCCCAAAATATTAATGCCAGAAATATCAATGGAGGAACAGAACATGGCCAAGAAGAAGCTTTCACGTATCGATATCCAGCAGATGAAGGAGAGAAAGGAACGGCTGCCCTGGGTGACGGCCTACGATTACTGGACCGCGCGGTTCGCCGAGGAGGCGGGGATGGACATGATCCTCGTCGGGGATTCCTTCGGGATGTGCATCTACGGTTACGAGGGGACGGTGCCGGTGACGATGGAGCAGTGCATCGTCCACTGCGAGGCGGTCCGGCGCGGCGCCTCGAACACGTTCATCATCGGCGACATGCCGTTTCTCTCCTACCAGGTGAGCGTGGAGGAAGCGGTGCGGAACGCCGGCCGCTTCTTCAAGGAGGCGCATGTGGATGCGATCAAGCTGGAGGGGGGGCGGCGCATGGCGGCCCAGATCCGGGCGATCGTGGACGGGGGGATGCTGGTGATGGGCCACATCGGCCTTACCCCGCAGAGCTCCGGCCAGCTCGGCGGCTTCAAGGCGCAGGGGCGGACGGCCGAGACGGCGATGGAGCTGATCGAAGACGCCCGCGCGATCCAGGCGGCAGGGGCCTTTTCGCTCCTGGTCGAGGCGGTGCCGCCGGAGGTCTGCCGGATCATCCGCGACGACCTGAAGATACCGGTCTACGGGATCGGGGCCGGGGTCGAGGCCGACGGCCAGGTGATGATCTGCAGCGACATCCTGGGGATCTTCCAGGCCTTTACGCCGAAATTCGTGAAGAAGTACGACAACCTCGGGAAAAGGACCCTCAAGGTCTTCAGCGAGTATGCCAAGGAGGTCCGGAGCGGCGAGTTCCCCCAGGAGGAGCACACCTACAAGATGGTGGAAGGGGAGCTGGCCAAATTGAAGAAGCTCCTGAAATAGATCAGGACATCATCTCGAGCGCCTTGGCGAAGAAATCCGGACTCCCGAAATTGCCGGATTTCAGCGCCAGGAGCAGGGGCCTTTCCCCGAGCGCCTGAGTGACCGGGACACCCGGCGCGATGGGCGGGCCTATCTTGAGCGCTTTTATCCTGAGGGCCTGGACCACGGCCCCCGAGGTTTCCCCGCCGGCGACGATGAACCGGGTCACCCCCCGGCCTGCCGCCGCGCGGGCGATCTGGGCAAACGTCTGCTCGATGAGGGTCCCGGCCTGTTCGCTCCCGAGTTCCTCCTGGCAGCGCCTGATCGCCTCGGGTTGATCACTGGCATAAACCATGAGCGGTCCCTCATGACGGTGGGCTTCGAGCCACTGCATCACTTCATCGAATGTCTGCGATCCCCTGTGCAGCGCCAGGGGGTCGAGCTTGAAGGCGGGATGCTCCGCCTTGAAGAGGGCCACCTGCTCCAGGGTGGCCCGGGAGCAGCTTCCGGAAAGGATGAGGGCCTCTCCTTCGATCCGGTCCAGCCGCGCCGCGTCGGACTCCCTTATAAACCATCCTTTTTTTTCAAAGTTGTCCGCCAGCCCGATGGCCAGACCCGAGCCGCCGGTGAGCAGCTTCAGGTCGGCGCTCGCGTGGCCTATCTCGATGAGGTCTTTGGTGGAGAGCGTATCCACAACGGCGTAGCGATGGGATCCGGCCAGCTCGGCATACCGCTTTTGGATCGCCTCCGCGCCCATCGACACCGTTGCGTAATCGATCAGACCGACCTTTCCCCTGACTTGTAGGCCCAGCACCCGGACCAGGTTGGCGTCCTTCATCGGCGTCAAAGGATGGTCCTGCATACCGCTTTCATTGAGCAGGACGCCGTTGACGAACAGATAGCCGTTGTAGACGGTGCGGCCGTTGACCGGCAGCGAGGGGCAGGCGATGGTAAAGCCCTCTTCCAGCGCATCGAGCAGGGCATCGGCGACCGGTCCGATGTTGCCCTTTTCGGTGGAATCGAAGGTAGAACAGTATTTGAAGTAGTACTGCCTGCAGCCAAAAGACTGCAGCCATTTGAGTGCGCTGAGTGAATCGGCCACTGCGGCCTGCATCTCCTGCGTTCGGGACTTGAGCGATATCACGACCGCGTCCACACCGCTGAGGTCCATGGTTTCCTTCGGCAGGCCGGTCAGCTGGATCGTACGCATCCCGGAGGCTACCAGAAAACCGGCCAGATCCGTGGATCCGGTGAAATCATCCCCGATACACCCTAAGAGCACTGACATCGATCACCCCCCTGTTTGTCTGCGGTAAATCCGTTTGAGCGGCCATCAGAAAAGGATTTTTGAGATCACTTAACAGCGCCGTTCACCTTCAGATGTCATTCTATAGACATCCCGGCCGTTGTCAATCCTGCACAGGGTGATAGTCAAAATCCATTGACACATCCGACCCTTCCTCGTATACTCGCCCCGCTCGAAACAATGCCCCGACCCATTGACCCATACGGTATGAATGATATCCGTTATCCGGATGAACGGGGATAAACTCCCAACGGAGGTGTTGCTTGAAAAAACAAGCCCCCAAGACCGGTTTTGGCGTTCTGTTGGACAAACCCAACAAGATAGAGCATTATGAAAAACGTTTCGGCATCATCGCCATTGAAAAGGGATATATCACTGCCGAGGACCTGATCAAGGGATTGACCATTCAGGTCGATGAGGATGTCAGGAGGATTCCGCATCGCTTTCTCGGCCAGATTTTCTTTGAGATGGGCCTGATGACGGATAAGCAGGTGGATGAAGTCCTCGGCAGCATCTTTCGCAAGTCACGATGACCCCTGTATTTTCAGATCATCCGCAGACAGCTCCTCAGCATTCATCGTTGCTGAAGAAGGACCGTTTCTCTCTCATCCCGGTTCTGCCTGATGGCATCCCTGCTGCGCTTCTGCGGTCGTCTCTCCATCTTGAAGATTTGAGCCGTCCCGGGCGTATGATGGTTTTACCTTCCATCTGGGGATGGACAAAAGAAAACGATTATATGGCAGATGCGGCCGGAACCTTGGCGGCCTTCAACCAGATGTTATCCACGATATTCTGGAATAGCTGCTGCGGCACCTGGGTGGATTCCAGCGGTATTCTGGCAACCGCCGTATTGGGCAAACCGCCGGTGGCAAAATATTCCGGCAATCCTGCTTTCATGAGATCTACCCCCCGCGGACTGCGAATTCTCACCCCCAAGCAACGGCGCCCTTGGAAATCCGTAACGACTTGACCGACGATAATGGGCTTTTCCGACCAATCTCCACGCTGGGTCAGATGTTCCGAGATCCAGTGGTAGAAATCCAGCTCGCTGTTTTCGTTTCCGACGAGGGGCGTTGGCGAAGTCACTTCATCGGGGGTAAAAAAGTGGCTGGCAAAGGCCCGGCCGCGATTTTCCAGCGTGATTCTCTCGACCAGTACCAGCACCCGCTCGCGGAGGATACGGTAGGCCGCCATGCACCGTTCCCAATCCTCGTGCGTTTCCAGTTGATCGGGACGGTCGACTCCCAACAGCGCATGAACGGCCGTCAGGTATCCGTTTGCACGGGTAATCATCCGCAAGGCCCGGGCCGCCTCCAGTGTGCGGTCCCAATTGAACCGGCTATAAAATAACCGCCATTCGCTGGTGGTTTCAAGGGTCGCGTCCAAACAACAGCCTATGGCCGCCTGCCAGGCGATCTGATCGAGGGCCCGTTCGTCGCGGATCAACAGGTCGGCGATTTCCTTCAGGATCATCGCGGTTGGAAATTGGTCGCTGGGCAGGACGGATTTGAGCGTTTGCGGAGAAATATGCAAGATACCCAAGGCCGCGGGTTTGAGGTTGCCTCCGGCGCCGGACTCCGTGGTGGTGCATGGCTCCTGCTCGAGATGAGGCGCGGGCAGTTCATGATTGTTGATCAGCGTCACCCGGCACTGGTTCGCCGTCCGGGCAACGTAGGTTCGCCCTGGTTCATCGATAGGGAATGCGCGATCCAACGCGAAGACCTGTCTCACCGGTGCGTCAGTCTCTTGCGCTTGTCGTATGAACTCCGGCACGATGGGGGAGCGAAACGACTCATTCAAATGGATGATCCGCTCTCTCACGCCGGGATTCAGGCAGGTGATCATCCGATGCATGATGGCCGCCGAGGCCACTCCGTCCTCGTCATTGTCGGACATGATCAGTACGCGTTCGTCCATGCCGATGCTTCGGATCCGCTCCGCAAGTTGACTGGCCAGGTTTTCCAGGCATTCACGGTAAATGGCCAGCTGGTGCATCCGCTCAAGGGCCAGAATGTCGGAGGCGGTGGCCAAATCCAGATCGTAACGCTTCGTCACAGTCCAAACATCGTCGTAGCTGCGCTCAATCTGCCGGTACAAATTGTCTTCCTCCAGTCGACGGTCCCACACCTGCCCCAGGCTGTTCTGAAGCATTTCCGAAAGCGAAACCAGCAGCCCCCCGGAACTGGCCAGGTTATCCGGGATGACCTGAATGCCGCGTTCCTTGAGGATCTGCTTCGCATCTCCGGATACGGCTGCGCCGGTCAATTCGCAAATCACTTTGACTTGAAGTTCGCCGACGTTTGCGCCCCGGATCGACGCGGGAATTGCTGTGAGCACCAGGATGTCAGCGGCGACCTTCTTGAGCTCCGCGGGATCGGGGTGGTAGGCCAGGGCGGCATGCTTTTCTGAAGAGAACATGCGGATCACGGGGCTCGTCAGAATGGTATCAAACCGCTTCCCTGAGTTCTTATGCGCGATGATCGCGGCCAACTCCTGCCGGGAAAAGCCGTCTCGGCTGATGACTGCTCCCCGGCTGTCGCTGACGGCCAGAATCGTAGCGCCTTTTTGCACCATGAGGTTGGCCATGTTCTTCCCGGCATTGCCCAATCCCTCGATCGCAACCGTCATCCCCTCCAAGGGTCTTGCTTTGTCGATGAGTTTCTTCAAAAGGATTTCAACCGCCATCATGGCTCCTTGCGCCATTGCTTCGGATCGTAGTTCGGAACCGCAGACCTCCACGGGTTTGCGGGTAACCACGCCGAGTTTTGGGGTTGCACACTCGTAAGCCAGCGGCAGAGTGAAGAATACGATTCTCTCAACAGTCGGCATAATCTCGCCGGTGGCGGTGATGGCTTGAATTGCGCGCTCGAGCACCTCCGACCGGGCCTGCCGGTATACATTGGACATGATCCCTGTCCCCCGATCCCTTGCGTCGCACAACAGGTTGACCACACCCCAAAATTTCTCTTTGAGGTCCTCTCGACTGATGCCGGACGCCGGCATGTGCGCCGCCAGGGCTTCCCGTTCTTCCGGTGAGAACAGCAAGGAACGATCGAACCAGCCTACCGGCAGCGCCTGGCCGGGCGGCATCAGGCGGGCCAGTGCCCGCTCCATCATGATCCACTGATTATCCAACAGCGTCGTCAGGTAAAGCGACAAGACGCTGGGCTCGCCGCATTCATCAAGGCAGCGTGTGGACAGGGCGATCGACAGTGCCCGCAAAATGGGCTCCCGGTGATGATAGAGGGTGTCCTCCTTTTGCTGGCGTTCTCCGGAACCGAATAACAATTCCATCAACGCCCGATATTGCGCGGGTGTCGGAGAACCTTGGCTCGGCAATTCATGGAGAAGATCGCGGAGTCGATCCCGCGACTCCGGCAGCATGATTCCATGCTCCAACTGCATCTTAGCGGTGGCCCGGGCCAAAGCACAGGCGGTGGGCGAGTATTTTTTCCGCTCCAGGATTTCCCTGAGCCGGGCCGTCATATCCTCGTCTCCGATGATGATTTGAGGATCAACGGAAAGAAGTGTTCTGAGATGCCCCTCCACCACATTGGTGGCAAGTTGGAGACCGAGCCGGGCGGCCAGAGTGGTGTTGGTTTCGGCGGCATGGACGATTTTGTCATACGCGATCCGTTGGGCGCGCGTGAGCATTTCGGCGGCGCCGTTCATCATCCTCTCAATCAGCTCTTTGTCTTCCTGGGCGTGCTCCTCTCCTCCCTTGAGCAGGGATTTCAACCGGTAGCGCCCGCTGGGCTCATCAAATTCCCGCGCGGCGCACAACATCAATCCTTCGCTGCCGGCGAAAGGCGCACCTGTTGCCTGGCTCTTCAGACTCATGCTCAGGCTTTCACCCGTCATGAATTCGCGCATGGCCTTTTTCACCAATGCCTCCGCTTCGGCCGCATTGCTCCAGCGGGCCATGCCTGGGAGCCGAACCACCTCAACCACGCCGGGTTCCGATTCCTGAAAGTGACTCTCTTGGCCTAACAGATCCTGAGGAAAGACGAGTTTCAACGCCCCCTTGCCTACCCGGCCTTGGATCAGGTGATGCGTCTCGACCAGGATGAAGCTGCTTTTGCCTCCGACACCGGGTTCATCGGCCTCCCCCTCGAAAATGCTGTGCCGGTTGAAAATGCGAAAAAGGTCATCCCGGGAAAGGCACAAATGACGGGCCGCCACCCGGATGCGCTCCGCGATCAGCTTCAGCAATTCATTGCCTGGTGTCATGTCGCCCGTGATTGTGCGAAATCCAAGACCGTTGTCCCAGTGGACTTCATGGGGCGTACTGCCCAGACGGTTAACGGTTTCTTGCCCGTCAGTCGGCGGTTCTAAATCAGACTTCATCATGAATAACAGGGTCCTTTTTTCAACCTGCGACAGTATAAAACGTGACAACGTCGTGTATGCCCGCAGGAAAATGTCCGGTTTCTTTCGTTGCCGGCCTCAGCACTTTTCTGGAAGATACGTATCTTCTCTGCAACACCATGAGCGGGTCTCATCGTTCGTATGGAAGCAGGCATAGAAACGGTTTCATTATGGAACGATAGGGGAAGTGGTTTTGTATGTCAACAGGATTTGGGAATACATGAGTCCCTCAAGACCTTGGCAGGTCTTTTTCAACGAGGCCCTGCTGATGCGCTTCAAGGGTGCGGGAAAGGGCCGGCCGAACGGCCAAGCCCCTGATTTTCCTGGTGCCGGAGGTCGGAATCGAACCGACATGACTGCAAGAGTCGGGGGATTTTGAGTCCCCTGCGTCTACCAGTTTCACCACTCCGGCACGGCGCTGATTATTATGATTGGGCCCCTAAATGTCAAGACAAATGTATTGACAAGGCGTGAATGCTTGTGTTAAACAACTAATTCTTAAGCGAAAGCCAAGCGAGTGGGGTTGTAGCTCAGCTGGGAGAGCGCTTGAATGGCATTCAAGAGGCCGCGAGTTCGATCCTCGCCAGCTCCACCAGAGATGAAAAGGGGTTAAGCTGCGTGCTTGCCCCTTTATTTTTATTGGCCCCTTGGGAAGCCACCGTTGATAGCGGGAAGGTTTATCGGAACAGTTACCAGTAGGAAGTTGTTTCTGCCGGGCGAAAATGCGCACCGATCCCCGGCGCCGACTGCAAAGGCATGTCGCGCGCCACGGAACACAACAGGACTTGCGTAACTGCCCTGCGACGGCCAGAGCCGCCGCATCATTTTGCGAACATTAGGATTCGTGACATAACCGCAAATGCGTTTGCAGATCTTCATCTGGCTGAGAGTGCGACTTGGCAAGAAGGGGTCAAGGAGTATTTTCAGTGAATTTTGAACAGTTTTCTTTCGAACCAGGCATCGTTAACGGCATCAGGAACGCCGGTTATACGACGCCCACCCCCATTCAGGAAAAGGCCATCCCCCTCGTGCTCGCCGGGCGCGACGTCTTGGGACTGGCACAGACAGGCACCGGAAAAACAGCGGCCTTTGTCCTGCCCATTCTGCAGCGGCTCGCCAAAGGCCCATCACGCCTCACACGCGCCCTGATCGTCGCGCCCACCCGCGAGCTCGCCGAGCAGATCCATCAGACGATCATCGATCTGGGAAAAGGCGTCAAGGTAAGGAGCGTCTCCATTTACGGCGGCGTGGGAAAGGGCCCGCAGGCATCGGCATTGCGCCGCGGCGCCCAGATCGTCGTCGCCTGCCCCGGCCGTCTGCTCGATCATATCGGCGATGGCGGCATCGATCTGTCGCATGTGGAAGTCCTGGTCCTCGATGAGGCCGATCGGATGTGCGACATGGGCTTTCTGCCCGACATTCGCCTCATCCTCAAACATCTGCCGGCCCAGCGCCAAACGCTCTTTTTTTCAGCCACCATGCCGAAGGATATCCGCAGCCTGGCCGACAGCATCCTTAAAAATCCGGCGACGGTTCAAATCGGCATGAACGCCCCGGCCAAGACCGTTTCCCATGCCCTTTATCCGACCCCTGACGGCCTGAAGACGAAGCTCCTGCTGGCGATGTTGCAGCAGACGGCCACCGGTCGGATTCTCATCTTCACCCGGACCAAACACCGTGCCAAGAACCTGGCCCGGGACCTGGAAAAGCACAGCTACCGCGTCTCGGCGCTGCAGGGCAACATGACGCAAAACCGCCGGCAGGACGCGATCAACGGCTTTCGGGATGGGAAATACGACATTCTCGTTGCGACCGACATCGCTTCGCGGGGGATCGACGTGCAGGAAATCTCACATGTGATCAACTTCGACATGCCGAACACGGTCGACGCGTACACCCATCGCATCGGCCGGACGGGCCGTGCCTCCCAGACCGGCGAGGCCTTCACGTTTACGGGCCAGGAAGATGAAACCATGGTTCACGAGATCGAACACGTATTGGGCGCCCGGATCGAACGGCGCAAGCTGCCCGACTTTGATTACGGCAGTTTCACTCCGGAGGGCCCCGCCCGGCAAGGGCGTCCGTATCGGCCAAGGGAGCTGCAGTCGCCCCGCCCCCACAACCGGAACGGTAAATCCTTTCACCGCGCGATAAAGGCGCAGGATCCTTCGGATCAGCCACCGGCGCGGAGACACAGGAGCAGCGAAGGCGGCTATGTGCCTCAGCGCCATCCTCAGCAGCGCCGACGATTTGCCGCGTCGTCCACCAGGCGCGCCTGGTAGCTTCCGAGACCGCTTCCCGGCATACTGCGCCAGCATCTACAGGGTAAAGAAAAAGCACGGCCTCCTGATAATATGGATTGAAGGAGGCCGTGCTTTCTAATACCATTTGACATCCTACCGCTGCTTTGCTAAGGGCAAAACGTGCCGTTACCGCAAAGAACCTTTGATCCTATGGGAGGAAGTGGCGAATGGACCTCCGCAGTTTTACCGTCTATGACATCTTCAAAAGAAACGCGCGCGTTTTCAAAAGCAGGATAGCGATCCAGTCGGAGGAGCGGCGGATCACCTTCGGGGAGCTCCACGACCAGGCGACTGCGGTATGCGGCTGGCTGGCAGACAAGGGAATCCGCAGGGGAGACCGGATCGCCGTTCTCACCAAGAACCGCCCCGAATTCTTTTCCCTGATCGGCGGCGCCGCCGCCCTGGGGGCCGTCATCGTTCCCATCAATTTCCGCCTCTCTGCCGACGAGATCAAGCATATCCTGACCGATACGAGGCCGGAGCTGTTTTTTTTCGAGCAGGACTTCGAGAAGATGCTCCCCGATCTTTTCTCCGGCGCTGCGTCTGTAAAGGAACGAATCGCTTTCGACTATACGGGGAGGAACTTTACCCCCTTTGATTCCCTCCTCGATCATCCGGCTGGAGAGGCGGCCGCCGTCAGCGACGGCGATCCTCTCATGATCATCCATACTGCGGCCATTCAGGGAAAGCCCCGCGGCGCCCTGCTCGGCCATCGCGGTTTGGCGGCCTGTTCGATCCAGGTGATGAGCACCCTCGGTCTGACATATGATGACTCCTATTTGAATATTCTGCCCCTGTTCCATATCGCCGGCCTGATGGCTGCCCTGACGATGATGCAGGCCGGCGGAAGAAATGTGCTCATCTCCAGGTACGATCCCAAGGCCGCGGGCAAACTGATCGACAGGGAAAAGGTGACCTTCATCGGCAATTTTCCCCCCATCCTCAGCCAGTTGCTCGATGCGCAGGCCGCCGGCGAATGCACCCTCTCCTGCCTGAAGAATGTCCTCGGGGTGGAGCTGCCCGATACGGTGAAGCGCTTTGAAGCCCTGGGCTTCGGGCGGTTCTGGCTGGCCTACGGTCAGACCGAGACCATGGGGCTGACGTGCCTGTGTCCGAATGCGGAAAGACCCGGATCCGCCGGAAGACCGGGACCTCTGGTGGATATGAAGATCGTGGACGAATTCGACCGGGAATGCCCTGCGGGGACGCCGGGCGAGATCGTGATGCAGGGACCGCTGGTCTTTGAGGGGTACTGGGAAGACGAGGAATTGACCCGGCAGACGCTTCGGGGAGGATGGCACCACACGGGCGACGTCGGCCGCCTCGACGAAGAGGGCTTCCTGTGGTTTGTCGGAAGAAAGGCGGAGAAGGAGCTCATCAAGCCCGGCGGGGAGAATGTTTACCCCGCGGAGGTGGAAAAGGTGATCATGGAGCACCCCGGGATTCGGGAGGTTTCGGTGATCGGGGTGCCGGATCCGAAGTTCGGCGAGGGGATCAAGGCCGTTTGCGTCCTGAATCCCGGAATCCGGTTGTCCGAGAGGGAGTTGATCGACTTTGTGGCCGGAAGGATCGCCCGCTATAAAAAACCCGGCTATGTCCAGTTCGTCGATTCCCTCCCCAAGCGTCAGGACGGTTCCATCGACCGGCAGAAGGTCAAAGCGCAGTATGGACTTGCGGGCCTCTCGCAGCCCGCATAAAACACATCTACTTCTCGAAGATCCATCTGTCCACGTCACGGCTCCAGGAGACCAGTTCCTCCGGCTTGAACCAGAGCGCGATCTCCTGCTTGCCGTTTTCGGGACTGTCCGAGGCGTGGGTGATGTTGCGGCCCACTTCCAGGGCGAAGTCGTGGCGGATCGTTCCCGGCGCCGCTTCCAGGGGACGGGTGGCTCCCATCGTCTGGCGGATCGCAGCCACGGCGCTGGGGCCTTCCCAGGCCATTGCCATGACCGGCGCGGAGGTGATGTAGGAGATCAAGCCTTCGTAAAACGGCTTGCCTTTGTGAATGGCGTAATGCTCCTCAGCCAGGGCTTTGCTGACCTGCATGAACTTCGCCCCCACCAAACGCAGCCCGCGCCGCTCCAGGCGGGCAATCACCTTGCCGATCAGGCCCCGCTGCACACCATCGGGTTTCACCAGTACCAGAGAACGTTCCACTTTTTCCTCCCAAACGATTGTCTAATGCCCATTCATGACGGTATTCACAGGACCCCTATAGATCCTTTACATCCCTTGTGATCTCCAGTCGTCCCGACTTGATCAGGGCGGCCTTACTCCCCTCGAGCCAGGCCTTGAAGGCCTCGCTTTTCTTCTGCTGTCCGAGATAAGTGGCGATGGCCTCTTTTTTGGCCGTGAAATCCGCGTCGCTGACCTTGCCTCTCTCCTTCAGGCGGACGATGACATAGTCCCCGTCAACCAGAAAGACCTGTTCCGGATAGGGGTTCTTTTCCGAGAGCTGAAAGAGCGCCTCCGTAAGTTCCGCCGAAGCCCCCACGTTGGGAACAACGCCTCCCGGCTGGAAGAGCCCCGTTTCCTTGATTCTCAATCCCTTCTCTCTGGCTACGACATCCAGGGCGTCACCTTTCTTCAGACGGGCCAGGAGGGTTTCAGCCTCCTTCTGGGCCAGGCGCTTCGCCTCCGTCTCCCGATACAGCTTTTCCACCTCCGGTTCGATCTCCTTCAAAGCGGGCAGATGCGGGGCCTTTCGGTCGACAAGCATGACGACATAGTACCCCTTCTCCCCCTGAAGCACCCGGCCGATCTCGTTTTTCTGCAGGCCGGAGAGGTACTTTCCGAAATCCGCCATCGCCCTGAATTCCGGAGGCGGCTCATTGAGACGGAAAAGCCCTGGTGTCCGGACCGTCAGCTTTTTCTGGGCGGCATAGGCATCGAAGTTTTCTTCCTGATAGATGGTGTCATGGGCCTTCTTGGCCTCGTCGGATGCCGCATACATCCCTTTGATCAGCCGCAGCTCAGCTCCAATCCTGTCCTTGACCTCGGCCAGGGGCTGCACCTTTTTGTCCTTTGTCCACTGATCCTTATGCTGCTCATAGTAGTCGGCCACGTCGGCATCGGAAATCTTTGCGGCCGCCGCATAATCCTGACCCATGAACGCCAGGTACTTGATCTGCACCTGCTCGGGGATACGGAATTGCGCCTCGTGGGTCTTGAGAAACGCCTCCAGATCGGCCGAGGCCGCTTTCACCGCGCCGCCGGCAAACGTCTTCGAAGAAATCTCGATAAAGTCGATATTGATCTTCTCGCTTTGCATCCGGTAGAGCTCATGGACCTCCTGATCGGACACCCTCACCCCCGCTTGGATCAGGTCTTCGATTTTCAGTGTGACCAGAAGCTTTCTCTGGTATGCTTCAAATTCCTCCGGTGTCATCTTGCCTGACCGCAGGGTCTGCTCGTAAAGCCGCTGATCGAAAGCACCGTTCCTCTGAAAGCCCGGATAGGCGAGGATCATCGCCTTAATCTCCTCATCGGTCACCCGGACGTTCATCGCCTCCGCCTTCGCCAGGACAACGGCCTGATTGATCAGGTTATTGAGCGCCTGCTGCTTGAGGTTCAGGCTTTTGAGCATCTCATCCGTCAGTCCCTGACCGAAACGCTGGCGGTACATATCCACCAGGTTCTGATACTCTCGCTGAAAATCGGCATAGACCACCGGTTTCCCATCGATCATCGCGATCCGTTCCGCCTTTTGCTTATCGCCCACCGAGCCGAAATAGAAGATAAAGACGATGATGATGATCCCCAGAATGACCTTCATGATCCAGTTTCTGGCGTGTTTTCTCATGAGGTTGAGCATGTATGTCTTCCCCCGTTTTTGATTTTGACCACTTCATCATGGGTCCGGACACCGCGTTTCGCCTGATTTTTCCGGTATTCGGATTACCTGCGGCTAAGTAATATAGTCATGGGCAAAAAGCAATGATTTTTTGGAAAAATGGATTGCGAAGGGGTATTAAATACGGTATAGGGGAAGGCCGGAGGGGGACTATCCTTTCGATTGTGAATGCAATTTTACCGGATTTAAGGAGGGGGCCGTGCTATTCGATTTTGTCTTGGGGAAGTTTTCGAACGATCTG